>Ga0180433_10000023_pt1 | contig 251482 bp, 181 predicted proteins | sample SS_ome_8_FD_132980 | JGI IMG/M metagenome (GOLD analysis project Ga0180433, IMG submission 132980) | Hypersaline lake sediment archaeal communities from the Salton Sea, California, USA - SS_1_D_1 metaG | ecosystem: Environmental > Aquatic > Non-marine Saline and Alkaline > Hypersaline >...
CCGCACAGTTGATCCTTTGGATGACGTAGGAGCGTCCTCTACGTCGGGGGGCACACCGGTTCCGTGCAGGCAGTTAGGAGACCTGCAACCGACCCCTGCAGCAAACACTGGGAAGCGGCCTGAGGCCCATTAGTCCTCGTGGGCTCGTTGCATTTGACGACGCTTGCGGACGTTCAAATGCTTTCCCCATATCATCCGACCCTTGCCCTTAACCGGGGAGGACTCCCGGAGGAGTTCTCCTATCGCCATTGGAACCCGATTCGGTACGTTGTCCGCAGGGCTTCGCACCCCGTCGTCAGCGCGACGGCAGCACGCCTGCGTAGGGTCCGGTAGGAACATACCGGGTACTTCCAGGCAATTGCCTGAGTACACTCAACTGCGCGACCTCGTGTCGCACCATAACGTCGGCATCACCTGCGGGAGGCCCCGGGGTGGGCCTTGCCCTTTGGGCAAGAGCCAGGGCGCACACTGATTGCAAGGCCCATGATGGGGCCGTTCCGTCAAGTGCATGCGTAGTACGACTTCAAAAACAGCAGCCCTACACGTGACTCTCAACCAGCTTTTCGGTACAGACTGACTTCTTTGGCAAGTCGGCTGCCCAGCCGGTCACTCTCGAGATCAAGTTCGTACTGCAACTGCAAACCAAGCCAAAACTTGGCGGACATGCCAAAGTAACGTCCCAGGCGTAGGGCGGTGTCTGCGGTGATGCCCCGCTTCCCGAGAACGATCTCATTGACTCTTCTGGGAGATACCCCGATGTCACGAGCCAAACGTGTCTGGCTCAGGTGCATGGGCTTGAGAAACTCCTCAATCAGGATTTCTCCAGGATGGATGGGATCAAGCTTCTTGGCGACCATACGAATTACCCCCTATGGTAATCGAGGATTTCAACATCAAAAGCGTCCCCATGCTTCCATCGAAAGCAGATGCGCCACCTATCGTTGATGCGGATGCTGTGTTGTCCCCGGCGCCTCCCTTTGAGAGCCTCAAGTCGGTTGGCAGGTGGGACTCGCAGATCCCTGAGAGTCTCGGCTTGGTTCAACATCCTGAGCTTCCGAAGGGCGACGCGCTGGAGATCGGCGGGGAGGCGGCGCGCAGGGGTTCGGTTGAACAGCGATTGTGCGTCTCTAGACTTAAAAGATCGGATCATACAGCCACTCTATGACGGATAGCGTTATGTGTCAAGACCATTTTATGCGTCGGGTTAAGCACAACTGTGTAGGGAGTCAATGTTCGTACAACTTGTCAATGAAGCTGACACGTTGTACGGCACTCGCTGTTGCTACATCAGCGTCCCAGCACGACGTCAATGCCACCGAGCACCAATTGTAGCTTGGCGCGTGGTAGTCTGCCGGTCCGATCAGTCAGCAAGGTCTTGTCCAACGTCACGATCTGAGAGACGTTGGCGACTGAGTCTCTTGAAAGGCCGGTCATGCGCGCCGACAGCAAAACGTTGCCGGGCGCGGCTGCCCACCGTAGATTGCTTGTAAGAGGTACGCAAACGACAGTACTGATTCGGCTTTGATTCAGCGGATCACCTTGAACCACGACGACGGGCCTTCGAAAACCTGGTCCCGAGCCTGTCGGCTCCGGAATGTCGGCCCACCATACATCGCCCCTGGAGATCACCACTCGCTACGCTCCAACGCTCGCCGTGCTGCGGATGAAACAAAATCGTCGGTCCGGTCACCCATCTGTTCGCACACTCGGTTCATGGCCTCGGTCACGTGGTCGGGGTCGTGCCGGTTCAAGTACTCCGTAAGAGCGAGGCTGTAGATCTCGCTACGGGACTTTTTCAAGCGACGCGCCAGCCGCTCAGCTTGATGGAATACCTTCTCTGGAATGGACACTGCAGTTTTCATACCCTTAGTATAACCCAGAATGGCATGCGATGCAACCCGCTGTTTCCGGCGCCCGTCGGGCAGGCGTAAGCCCTAGTTGTGATTCATGTTACGCTCCGTACAACCTCGCGTTATGCCGGTCCGGTGAACTCCTTATGGACGGAAATGCAAGCCGCATACAAACACACAAGCGATGCTACCTATTGCGTACCGGGCTGCGGCGACGTCAGGCGTCTCCGGCAAAAACAACGGTAGCCTCAAGCCCGCGACCGGGCGACAGCCGCATTCGGCGTCTGGGCCGGGACGCGACCGAGGCTTCGATCATCCAGCAGCTCGAAGAAGTAGTCCTCAAGCTTCAGGGCGATGCTGCTCCACGAGAACTCGTTCGCCCTCTCGATCCCCCGGCGGCCCATGTCTTTCCTCAGGGATTCGTCGCCGGCCAGAAGCTCCAAGGCCGCCGTGAGCGATTGGGATGATCGAGGCTCGACTATGAGCCCCTGCTCGCCGTTTGTCAGGACGGTGCGGTATCCCGGAATATCGGAGGCGACGACGGGTACTCCGGAGGCCATGGCTTCCAGCAACACTATTCCGAAGCTCTCGTTGCCCGTCGCCGGCGAGCAGAGGACATGGCTTGACGCGTAGTAGCTGGGTAGGAGATCGGGAGACACGCGTCCCTCGAAATGAACCGCGACTCTTAACTCGGTCTCAAGTGAGCGAGTGAGCCGGCGTCTGAGCGGACCGTCTCCGACGATCAGGAGTCTCGTGTGTCCGCCTCTGTTGAGCCTGAGCCGGCGGAAGGAGTCAATAAGAAGCGGAAGTCCCTTGCGGGGATCGAGCCTGCCGACGTAAAGAACGTTGAAAGCGCCGTCGTTGAATCTTGGAAGGGGCGGCGCATCCGGCGAGAATCTGGCGGGATCGACGCCGTTAGGGATTATCTTGTAGTCCCCGCCAAAATAGCGGCTCACGAAGTCGCGGGCGGGGACGGAAACCGCAATGCGGCCCGCCAAGCGTGAGTGGTAGGGACGCAGGCGTTTGTGGAACAAGTCGTATCCCAGGTGCCTTTCCGCCGATGCGTGGAAGGTCCCGACGACGGGGCAGGGGGCGTGCCTGATCGCCAGGAGCGGCAAGGTCGGCGTCAGCGGACAGTGGACCTGGATGATATCGAATCGCTCGGACACGAGAAACGATTTCATCCAGCCCGACAGCCCAAACCCCACGGTGATGCTCGCCCTTGCGCCGTTTGAGGGGACGAGTACGGTCCGCCCTCTACGGACGACTCTGGGCGAAGCTCCCGGCACTTGAGCTTCCGGTCCGCCCGTTATGATGGTGACGGAGTGACCGAGGCGCTCGAGTTCTATGGCTACGTGGTGTACGTGCTCGGTGACCCCGCCGAAGCAGGGGTAGTATGACTGTGAGACTATTCCTATCTTGAGACGTTTCATCTGGAGTCACCGGGATTGGACCAAAGGTCGCGGAAGATACACCACTGATCCAGGTTTGCCGCTATTGCCTGCTCTTGCTCGCTCATGACGGCTATTGTGAGATGCCTTATGAAACCGGGGTCTTCCGGGTGCGGAAGACGAGCCTGTGAGCGTTGACTTTGCTCTTCGGATCGCATGAGAGGCCTTCGGCGATCGCCCTCGGCGTCCTTGGAGCTCGTGTGAGGTGATCGGCCGGCGTCCCCCGACTCCCGGGAAATCTTCAAACGCGTTTGGCTGCCGTCGCCGGGCACATCACGGCTCATGGGAGACGTTGGGTTGCCGTCATCCGGGTTGGCCGTGCTCGTGGGAACCGGCCGGCAAATTCCTGTGTGTCGTGAAGCCGGCTCATTGGGCTCAGAGTTCCCCGCCGTGTCTCCGGGCCGTCGGCCTCCCCATACGGTTTTGAACTCGAATCTGAAGCGCATCGGTGCAGTGCGAATAACACGGCACGCTACGACGGCCGCGCCGGTCATCGCCGCAAGGCGGGCCGGTCCCGACGGTGCCCTGACGACTCCGGAGAAGAACGGCACCTCGATTCCGCGCTCGAAGATGTCCCCGTCCACCGGAAGAGCGATGATCTCGTTGTCTCTCAGCGCGGTTACGAGTTTTCGGTACTGTCCCGGCCCCGGGGACACAACGCGCATTCCCCAGCTTTCGTTTGCTGTCTTGGCGTGATCCGAGATGGCGTCGGTGAACTGCACGCCGGCGACAATGTGGGTCCGATAACCCGCCAAAGCGAGCGCCGCGGCCCCCGCCCACCAGTTTCCGAGATGAACCGCGGGAAGGATCACTCCGCGTCCGCGCTCAAGAGCCCTGGCGACCTCCTCGAGACCGCGGAACTCGAAACAGTCCAAAATACTCACCCCTCGCAGCGAGTATGCCTTGAAGTACTCTAGCAGGAAGTAGCCGTAGCTCGTCAGGGCCTTCATCGTTAGACTCCACCGCGTGAGGGTGCTGCGTGCGCCGGTACCGAGGGCGCTGCGTGTGCTTGTGCCGGGGGCGCCGGGTGCGTTGCCGCCGAGAGGCCCGGGGACGCCGGTCCCGAGAGCGGCGCGTGTGCCGGTCCCGAGAGTCCTGGGCGCCGAGGTCGCCGGGGCGCGCTTGATATTGTTCTGATGCGCCCTTGCTCTGCCCGGCGTGAAGACAAGCTGTATGAATGCGATCGCGGAGGCGAGGGGCCGGAAAAGGAAAAGTGGGACCGGTCGGATGGCTCTTTGCAGGGAGATGAAGAGCCACAACGAGAGGATCCCGGTGACCTTATGCCAACCGTGTGCGAGGCCCTTTACGCGGGCGATGGATTGGACGTGTGTTCCATTCACATGTATTTGAGACTTCGCGGCAGGCCCGTTCGGCGCCCGAGTGCCGCCGCACGGCACCGGCATCGCAGGCCCGCCCTCACAGCGGGTAGACGACACGTCGGGATCTGGCTTGCTCAACATCAACGGGCACAAGTATTTGTCGCATATAAAGGCCGTGTCAAGGCATTTCGCGGACGGGCGTGTATCGGAGGGCGTGAGTAGCAGCGGGGAGCGGGCGCCTATGCGAAGCCGGATATCTCACTTGCTGAGGGGCCGGGCCGGCTGGAGCCCGAGGTCAGTCCCGACGTGCCACAGCCTCGGGACCGGGCCGATTCATCTGCTTAGCGCAAGCGCCGGGCAGCCTCGGTGTGAGGGCCGCCCCGGGACCGGCCGGATCATCTGCTCGGGCATAGCTCCGGGACGGGCCGCCGCGAGTATTGACGGGTCGCGGCGTCTGCGATTAGAATCGTCGCCGAACGGAACTGGGAAAAGCACGAGGGGCCGTCGAGCTCCGGTTGAGGCGGCGCACGCGGTCGGGGTTGGGTGAGATCCTAAACGCCGCGGATGAACGGGCACGCGACGCCCGCGGAGAGCCACGACTGAGGGCCTAAGGAGGGAGCTCGCGGTAGCGGACCGAGCCTCAGACCGAAACCGGGGCGATTCGGGACACCGGTCCCGGTCCGCGGATCAGACACCGGAGCCGGTTCGGTTCGCCGAGGAGCGACCGCGGCCCGGTGCCTACGCCGATTTCTGGTAACGGCCGTTGGTGGTCCAGATCCCGTTTCCCTTAAGAGCCATCTCACATTGAGCGAGGCACTCACAGGAATGCAGAGCGCGGGGATCGCCTTCCAGCGGACAGCGGGAGTAGAGCTTGTTATGTCTCCGGCAGTAGATCTGCTCCTGCCGGTTCCCGTTCGTCCTGCTGAGAAACCTCAAAGCTTTCGGGACTGTCATTTGTCTTTCCCTTTTGAGTTGGCCTATAGTGCTGCTGAGCCCCTGTTGCCGATCCGTATTGGTAAGCAACGCTCGTGCCACTTGTGTGGATGTCTGTCTCCGGGACCGTTGCTCCCGGACATTCAGTCGGAGGAGGCGGGCTATGCCGAGTGAAAGACTGGTCAGATGCGAAGTAGCAAGGCCCGGAAGCGAGGGTTCCGGGAGCACCAGGTACGTCCCGGCGGAGATCTTCGGCCTTTGGACGTACCTGATGGAGAAGAAGCACAGCTTCGAGGTCCGAAGTCAAGAGGCCTCGCTCTGGGTGGATGTGGAAGAAAAGCCCGAAGCCGCGTATTCCGAGACACAGTACGATCGTGTGGTAGAGATCACTTTGCTCTTCTACTCGGAGAAGGATGAGATGTTCGACAGGGTTCGCCGCTATCTTCCGCTGGAGGATTACCCGAGGCTCAAGGAGATATTGCTCTCGCACTACATCAAGGACACGGGCGCCGGAGGGCTGCGGCCTCAAGTGCGAGAGAGAAAGGGGATCTGGGTCCACAGAAGCGAGGGCGCGAGGTCTTCCGGATCCAAACCCGACGTTCAATAGTGAAAAGCCGGCCGATCAAAGCCTGGCCGAGCGGCAAGACTCTGGTCGGTGGCGGGCGGGATCGGCTCCCGGCATGACCGCCCCGGAGCTCGGTGGAACCCCACGGCCCGCGGAGGTTCCGGTAGTGGGTCGGCTATCTAGCTTTGTACGTGCGGTCAAGGGGGTTCCCGTAGGGGCCGATTCGCGGGAGGGTGCGGAGATCCGCCGGCGAAGCCGGTCAGCTCCGCGAAGCGGACGCGCGGCACCGAGGGAACCACCTTGACCGCCGGGCCGTTCTAAGAGCCGTGAGCCGCAAACCGACCTGCTGCCAAGGTTCCGCTTGACCGGACCCCGTTCACTTGTCTAGTATTCAGATAGAGAGCTTTAGAAGCCCGGAAGGCGAGGTGACGATTATGAGAAGGGCGTTTCTGCCGGCAATCGGATTGATGCTCATCGGAACAGCCGCGCTCGCGCAGAGCGAGCAGGGAAAGTCCCAGGTTCTGGGGCAAAGCCCTCTCGGACTCAGCGAGCAGGTTCCGAGCTCCAAGCTGAGGTTGCTCGACCCATCCCGTCTGCGGCATTCGAATCAGCTCATCTTCTCAATGTCGAACTATGGGACGGACTCGTTCCAGGGTCTCTACTTGAGCACTTTCGATTACCGCCTTGCCAGTCCCCTCGACGTGTCGGTCACCCTGGGGGCGCGATTCGCGCCCAACAACGCTTTCGGCGACTCGTCCCAGGGGTCTTTCTTCCTAAGCAATCTGCGGTTGAAATATCAGCCCAACGAGTCCACGCTGATCATGTTCCAGTACCAGGATCCCAGGGGCTTGGTACCATACCAGTGGCATCCTTATAATTACTGGCGGTGAGTCGGCGATCCCAGGATCCGGTCCGACCGCGGCACGGGGCGGGCATCCGAACGCCCGCGCGAGCGCGTGCGGCTGGTATTTCGGCTTAGCAGGGGTCGTCTATGTTCTCGTCCATTCTTCGAACCGGTTACCATGATTCCATGCAACGCAAAGAGCTCGAAAAGCTAAAGAAGGAATGGCAGAAGAGCCCGCGTTTCAAGAGGGCCCTTCTCGCGGCGATAGACGAAATCCGCGAGGGCGACGGCTGGGAAGAGGCTCTCGGGATTCTGCGTGAGGCGAAGGGGGACTCCTGGGAACAGGACATGGTCGTCAAGGAGGCGGAGCTCCTAAGGCGCGGGCGGCGCGCCGAGGAGGCCGCGGCCTTGTTGGAAAAGGGGGCCGAGTTTCTGGCGGACAGCCCGAAGCTGCACATGGCCCTGGGCCGGACCTACGATGTCCTTAAGAGATACGACGACGCGATATCGCAGCACCAGACCGCCCTGAGCCTTGCTCCCGAGAACCCGGAGGCGCACTACAGGTACGGCGTCACCTGCGCGAACTGCGGGAAGAACGAAGAGGCGAGAGACGCCTACCGCAAAGCTCTGGAGCTCAACCCGCGGCTGGCGAAGGCTCGCACGAACCTCGGGTTCGTCTTGGACAGGCTCGGCGACCATGAGGGCGCGATCAAGGAGCTGAAGAGGGCGCTTGATCTTGACCCAGACAGCGCCGAGGGGCATACGAACCTGGGGGCGATCTACGCCGAAAGGCGAATGCACCAGGAAGCCGTGCAGGAGTTCAGGATAGCCGTTCAGTTGGATGAGCGGTCCGCGCTGGCCCACTACAACCTGGGGGTCGCCTGCTCCAACGTAGGACTCCTCGAAGAGGCGATGGACGAGTTGGACAAGGCGATCGAGCTTGATCCGAACAGCAGCGAGGTCCACTTCAACCTCGGGGTCGTGTTGAAGGGGAAGGGGCTTTATTCGAAGGCGATCGAGCACCTCAATCGTTGTGTGAAGGAGAAGCCCGAAGACGCCCGGGCGTGGTATCACCTCGGCACTGCCTACAACAAGCTGGACAAGGCCGATGACGCGGTCAGGGCCTTCAGGCAGGTGATCAAGATCGAGCCCAAAAACGCGAGGGCCCACTACTTCCTCGGCGTGAGCTACGACAAGAAGGGGCATACTGAAGAGGCCCATGAAGCATATCGCAGAGCCGAGGAGATCTGTTCCGGCCGAGGCGTGGTTTCCGAGCCGCAGCCGGTATCGAGTTCATCGCGGGGGCGATCGGGCAAGTCCCAACCGGCGACGGGGAACCCTGGGCCCGCGTCGGACAAAGATCAAGCGACATCGAGCAAATTTCGGTTGACTCTGGACGAGTCCGAAAGTGGCTCCGGTGACCGGTCCTCCGAGGCCATGAGCCGGGCCGAAGATGCCTCCGATGACCGGGCCCCCCAGGCCATGAGCCGCGCCGAAGACGCCGCGGGCGATCCACAGATTGGCTTCTTGGAGACCGAGACTGCCCCGGAGGGCATTCAAGAGCCCTCGGACAAGACGCAAGGGGCTCAGGACAGGTCCATGCAGGCATTGGACGGTCCCATGGAAGACCGGGACAAGCCTCAAGGGCTTCCGGATAAGCATAGCCCGGCACTGGATGAGCCGGCGAAGGACTCCGACGAACCTACCAATGAGGTAACCACTTGAGCCCCCTCGAAGCCTTCCTTCTAGGCCTGCTTCAGGGCGCAACCGAATTCCTTCCAGTCAGCAGCTCAGGACATCTGGTTTTGGCCCAGGCTTTGATGGACGTGATCGGCTCCGGCGTGGGCTTCGAAGTGCTAGTGCATCTCGCCACGTTGGGTGCGATCGTCATCTGCCTGAGAAGGGACGTGGTGGGGCTCGTAAGGGGCGTCCTACGTCTTTTCCGGTTGATGCCGAGGGGGGTGGGTGATCGATCCGGGGGAGAGGAGCGAGCCGGAGAGCAGGGATCTAACACGCGCCGGCGGGAGGAGCGACTTGCCCTTGCGGTTATCGTGGGGACTATCCCGGCAGTGGTCGCAGGCCTCCTCTTCGGATCCAGGCTTGAGGCGGCGTTCGGCAGGCCTGATTGGGCGGGGGGTTTTCTTCTTGTAACCGGCGCCGTGCTCTTGAGCACCAGGCTTCGACACGAGGGGAATAGGACTCTGGGTCCTGGCGTAGGGTTTCTGATCGGGGTCGCGCAGGCGGCCGCTCTTCTGCCGGGGATATCGAGATCGGGCTTCACGATTGCCGCAGCGATTCTCCTGGGAGTTCCGCGCGGAGATGCTGTTCGCTTCTCATTCATGCTGGCGCTGCCCGCCATGGGCGGCGCTCTTCTTTACACGACGCTTCTCGGGGAGGGATCTCTCTTCGAGGCGGCGCCCCTTCCCAGCGCCGTCGCTTTCGTCGCCGCTCTGGCCTCGGGATCAGCAGCCATACTGATTCTCCTTCGTGCGGTAAGAAGGGGCCGCTTCGAGCTCTTCGGACTCTACTGCTTGGTCGTGGGCGCGCTGGCAATCGCGTTTCTCTAGGTTTGCCGGGAGTCACTCTGGGGCGATTACGTGTGGTTTCATGTCGAGGTTGCCGATGCCGCAGAGCGATTGCCTCGGGGGTTGGGGCTGCGGACAGGGGCGGTTCGGTGTGAGATTGAGCATGCCGGGCGGCGTGTGAGGTGATTTGCCGCGGGTGAGGCCCTCTCGCCGGCGAGAATGTTCTCCGCCTTGCCGCCGGAACGAGAGGCGCTTTTCTTTGGGGACAAACTTGAGTGCTTTCTTCTCGCGCGGGTAGGGGCCTTTTGGATTGGTTTTCCCCGTACCACCGCGCGGTCGTGCCCAAGTTCATCCCCGGGCGCTCCCCCGGCTCTCGAGGGGTGGGGCTTCTTTTCAGCTTCGCTCGACTATCTCCAGAACCACCAGAAGATGTCGGCCAGCATGATGGTGACGGCCAGTCCTAAGAGCATCCTCTCTCACCTCCGCTCTCTCGCGGTAAGCCTTCAGCAGGCTAGTGCACGGGTCTCTTCTTCCGCCGCCAAATGACCTTTCGGTCCCCATCTAATTTTCGACACTTTCGGAAGCGGCCTTTAGGATAGCCGGCCCGCTCCGGGCGCCGGGGGGGCGTGGTGAGCCGGCAAGGTGCTCTACGGCCACCACACAGGAGTAGCCGGCCGGGCCGCACAACCCCAGACCTTGCCGTTCCAAAAGGTCCGCCTAAGCGATTGAATTGCAACAGCTTAAGGGCGACAGGGCCCGGTTGCTGATATGGGGGGTTCACGGTGGTCCTCATGGGTCAAATGGAGGGAACGCAACGGCCCAGGGGGCCGGCTGCGCCGGCGCAGAAGCAGCCTATGCCGGAAGCACAGGCCCGGGCTCACTCATGCAGCACAATCGGAAGGTGGGTGGCGTATGACGTGAAGTCCTTGTCGGTCGTGAATACGGCAAGCCGGTGGCGGACGGCGACGGCACATCGTATCAGCGGATGATCCGCAGGCTCATTGGTCTCCATGCCTCCCAGTACCGAGATAGGGGATGACCTGTTGATGCTGGGGCCCGAGCGGCGTGGCGGTTCATGGGTGGCTCGGAAGGAGTTGGCGGATGCGTGAATGTGGATTAGAATGACTATATGAATAGACATTCAGCCCGGAGGTATCCATGAGAACGGTTCAGATGACCCTGGACGACGACCTAGTGAAAGCCGTCGATAAGGCCGCGAGGCGACTGCGAACCAGTCGATCGGAGTTCACGCGGAGAGCATTGCGGGAGGCTTTGAGAGCGCTGGCCGCCAGTGAGCTGGAGCGGCGACACAGGCGAGGTTATGAAGGGAACCCAGTGAGGAGAGGCGAGTTCAGCGTGTGGGAAAAGGAGCAACAGTGGGGTGATGAATGAAACGGGGCGAGATCCGGTGGTACAAATTCGAAAGGTCGGACAAACGGCGGCCGGTGCTCATTCTCACGCGCGATTCGATCTTGCGGTATCTAGGAGAGGTTACTGTTGCGCCAGTGACGTCCACGGTCAGAGACATACCCAGTGAGGTGTTTCTGTCTAAGAACGACGGGATGCCGCGGGACTGCGCGATCAACTTCGACCATGTTCAGACGGTCTCCAAGGGCAAACTCGGATCGGTCATCACCGTGTTGGGTTCCTCCAAGATGGCGGAGGTCAGCGAGGCGATTCGGTTTGCGCTCGATTTGTTTCCTCACGGGTTGAGGCATTGATGCAGGGGATTCCTTGTTGGGGTTAGAGCGGGGAAAGCCACACATCTGCCGCGCTCACACCGCAAGACCACTCGTGCCGGCCGTAAGTCGAGTAACGTGTCACCTCTGAACCAGGATGCTTGCTCTTGTTCATTACACGAAGCCGATTTATGAAAATGACGCGCGATCCCACTCATGAATGGGTGGACTCTCCATCCGAACTCACCCTGGGAGGTGAACTATGGAACCAATCACCACTATAGTGACTGCCGTACAAGGCGGATGATAGTCGTGAGAACTTGGGCGCAGGGGACGAAGTCCGGCGGGTGTTGCGCGGCGGCTCGTTCAACTACAGCGAGTACGACGTGCGTTGCGCCTTCCGCTACAGGTACCTCCCGGTCATCGGGTACGTCAACCTCGGGTTTCGCGTGGTAGTGTCCCCATTCTGTTAATCTTTCTCTGATCTCAGAGATCTCTGACCTCTGAGTCTCTGATGATCGGTTCTCGAGGGGGTAGTCCAGAGGGGGGCATCCCCCCCTCTGGACTACCGGGCTGTAGAGGTGATGACCGGCATGACTGAAAACGGAGTTGCGGGAGCGGTCTGTTTGCGGCGGAGTGATTGGGCCTGAGTGCATCAAGCGCCTCGTGTTGTAATGGCCGGTCATTCTGGTAGAATCAAAGTCAAGGGAGCATACGTGATCAAGCATTTCTGAACAAGGGCAACAATAGACGAAGACCCGTGACGTTGTTAGACCACTAGAAGCCGACGGCTGGTAATTGATTGCCACCACAGGAAGCCATAGGCAATACAAACACGATACGAAGGCCGGTCGGGTTACAATCGCGGGGCATCAAAATGACGAACTGGCCCCCGGCACTCTTAATAGTGTTTTGAAGCAAGCTAAGCTGCGGAAGCCTAGAAGGGGGAAGGCGTAATGTATCGTTTTCTGATCGTTGTCGAGAAGGCTAACGGCAACTTCTCGGCATACTCGCCTGATTTGCCGGGATGTGTGGCGACGGGCAAGACACGCGACCAAGTCACCAGAAACATGTACAAGGCGATTGAGATGCACGTGCGCGGCCTGGTGGAAGACAAGCTGCCTGTGCCGAAGTCACGCTCTTTCGCCGAGTACGTCGCCGTCCCGGCTACCAGAGGAGCTGTATAGCCCGGCCGAAGAGCGTAACTGCCAGGATGGTCTTGTGGTGTCGGTTGCAGACCGCATACGTGGCATGTGTCGCGTCATCTTGTCCGGCGAGGAGCCCCAACCCGCTTGTATCCGGTCGATCCGACTTTGCCCGGACACCGCGGGCATCAAAACACCTTGATGACGATCACGGTCAAATCGTCGTCGTTGGATCCGCTGGGTGAGAACTCTCTGACGGACTCGATGATTCGTTTCTTGAGTTGACCGGCTCCGAGATCCCTGTTTGCCTCTATTACTTCTATCAAGCCTTCCTCTCCGAAGAACGATTCGCGGCCGTCCGACTGCTCGATGATGCCGTCGGTGTAGAGCACGACGGTATCCCCTTCGCTGAGCTCGACGGTTCCTTCGACGTACGGGGCATCTCCCATAAAGCCCATGAGAAGACCGCCCTCCGTCAGGCGCTCGATGTCGCCCGCCGATCTCATAAGGAGCGGCGGATGGTGGCCGGCGTTACAGTAGGTGAGGGTCCGAGCCCCGGCGTCGAGACAGCAGTAGAAGAAGGTCGCGAATCTCTCGGGCTGCTGCAAAGTGTGCACTCGCTTGTTTATCCTGGAGACGAGTTCGGCCGGACTGGGTTCTCTCTCTGCCTCGGCCCTGAGCGTTGCCTGAACGGCGGCCATGAGAAGGGCGGCGGGGATCCCTTTTCCGGTCACGTCGCCTATCGCTATGCCGAGTCGCTTTCCTTTGAGGGACACGTAGTCGTAGTAGTCGCCGCCCACCTCGTGGCTTGGAATCATGGATCCCGACACGTCCGCCGTCGGAAAGACGGGATCTTCGCCGGGCAAAAGATCCTCTTGTATTCGTCGGGCTACGCTGAGCTCTTTCTCAAGCCGATGTCTCTCCAGGGCCTCGCGGTAGAGGAGCGCGTTGTCTACGGCCGTTCCTGCTCGGTCGGCAAGGGCCGCAAGGAGCTCCCTCTGATGCGGTGGGAGGGCCGCCGGCTCGACGTCCAGCATGACGGCGCCCCGGAGCTTCCCCCACGCGAGGAAGGGGACCACCGACTTGAGACCGGACTCAATCAGGCGGTTGACTTGCTCCAGACCGGCTCTCGTCTCAGTAGAAGCCGCCACGGCGGCCGGCGATTCCGCGACAAGCACCGCCGACTGTGAAGCGACCGCGGCCGTATCCGCGCCGACCTCGCTCGAATGAAAGTCTGCCCCGCCCTGGGCCCGCTGGGCTCCACCCTGGGACTGCGACAACCCCACATCGAGCTCGGCCTTCGCCAAGTCCGCCAGGGATACCGGCCCCGCGGCCCGCTCCAAGGCGGCCGTGGCGGCGGAACCGAGTTGTAGCTTCCCGGGGAGCACCGCCGGATCGCCTCCCTTTAGCTCCAACGCCTCTCCGCCTTCGGCTTTGTGCTTCACGTATACCGCGACGCGCTCAAGGCCGAGTGAGGACGACATCTTGGACACCAGGATCATAACGAGCGCGTCCAAGTCCATCGCCGCGGACAGGGCGTCGCCCAGCTCCTTGAGGGCCCTGAAGCTGTCGCGCCTTTTCCTGAAGAATATCTGGTCCACGGCGTCCTGGAGCTTGTTCCTGAGTGGGTTCGCCATAACGGCGATGGCGAAGATGGAGAGGACTGAGACGACCAGCCCCGACCGGCCCGTCAGATTCTCGACGGCCTCGCCGAAGAGGGTGATCATCAAGAAGAAGACCGCGAGGAGCATGGCGGTCAACGCGGAGTAGACAATGCTCCTTCTTAAGAGAAGCTGCACGTCGAGGACTCTGTGCCGGAGTATCGCGTAGGCAAATGAAGCCGGAATAAGAACGAGGGAGAAGAAGAAGAACCGTTCGCCCGGAATGCGGATCGTGGGAAGGAGATTTAGGGCGACTGTGACGAACGCGATCGGCAGAACGCCGGCCACGGTACCCCAGAGCGCCACCCTGAGCCGCTTCCTTGTCTCCGCGGAGCGCTTTCTGTAGTAGGCGACGACGAAAAGAGCGGCCCCGGCCACAAAGCAGAGCCCGAAGTAAACGGACGAGGCGACGTTTAAGAGCAAAGCCGTCCCCCTGCCCACGTCCGTGCCCAAGAAGCTGCCCGCGACCAGCACGTAGAGGAATCCCAGAGAAAGCGCCAGCGCGGGGGTGTAGACCGCGGTAAGGACGGACCGTCGGGGTGTCTTTTCGCCCTCGGGGAAGAGGAGGAAGAAGTGTACGAAAAACGGCGGCACGAAGCGCTCGGCCAGGCCGCGCATCCCTTGATACGCGCCGTACAGGTACGGACCCTCGATCGGCAAGGGCTTGGTGAGAAGAACGGCGAGCGAAGAGCACAGAAGGAAGAAAAGGAGTCCCAGCCGGTCGGTTCTCCTTAGATATACGCCAATGCCGAGGAGGAGGAAGACGATGCTCACGGCGGAGCGGCCTACGTGGAGCATCGCCTCACCGCGCGGCAGCCTCTCCAGGGTGAGTTTCACCCTGAACGGCCGGTCCTCGCGGGTTACGTCCAGCAGCAGAGCTTCGCCCACTTCGCCGCTTTCAATTATCTGGCGGCAGCGATAGGGCCTGCTGGTGGGGACTCCGTCGATCGCGGTGATAACGTCCCCGTCCGTCAGTCCCGCGACGTCGGCCGGGCTTCCGGGCTCGACCCTGGCGACCATGAAGTTCATGAGAGCCATCCCGGAGAAGGGATAGCTGAATGTCCCATGCACCCCGAGAAGCTGGATGAGCCCTACCCCGGCGGCCAACATAATGGCCGCGCGCTTCCGGGTTCTAACGGGTGTGTCTACCCCAGCCATAGACATCTACCCTCCTGGCCGAGGTCACCCTAATGTCCCCCGCTCCGGCTGTCAAGCCCCGAAAGGGGTGCCCGAGAAAGTCCGGCCATGGGGAAAATGGCGCAGGCATAGGCAAAAATGCATGACGTCGTGCCGCATCTCTAAAGAGACCGAGGGTGCGCGACGAACAATAGGGAGAGCCGAGACTGCCGGGCGCTTGTTCTCTACCCGGAGGCTCTTGCCAAGTTCCGGTAAAAGGGGTAGCATGCTGGGTGCGTGGGGAGGAACAAGGCTTGAGCAAGAACACTAAAGTCAAACCGGCCGGAAAGGCCGACGGTAGGCGGAGGCGGAAGCCCGGCGGCATGAAAACCACAGGAAGTGAAGTCACCGGCGAGAAAGCCACACGAAGAGAAGTTTCCGGCAAGAGAATCACGGGCAGAGAAGTCACCGGAAGAAAAGACACCGGAAGAAAAGACGCCGGTAGAATAGACATCGGCAAAGAAGACCCTAAAACCTCCCCCGATGAGAGATCCATGAACACGCAGCCCTTTGTGAGCGAGGACAGAATAGCAGCGGCGAGACAGAGAATCAGCGATGGCTTCTACGACTGCGATGAGGTGCGCCGGGCGATAGCCGAAGCCCTCGTCTTCGTTCTCGGGGCGCGCCGCGATTAGCTCCGCTTCGACCGCGTTGACGGTCGATCCCGTCCGTGCTATAGTGGCCGGGTCGGAAACACCCTGCACGGTCCATGACCGGATGCTCATCAATGTCCGCTGTAGACGAGAAGGTCAAAAGCTCAGCGCTCCTTCGTCAAGTAGGCGAGGCCTTGAGCACGACCACAGGCTTCGCAGGCGTGCTCGACTCGCTCGGCGACGCGTTTCTCAAAGACCTTGAGGTGGACGGATACGCTCTGCTTCAGCCCGGAGAGGGCGGTCTGCTGGAAGTGAAGGCTTCAAGCGGAATGGACCCCGTCCTGGCCGGCGAGATCGCGTCCTGGCTCTCCGACGAAGATCTCCAAGCGATGGCCCGCGCCGACCTGAGGCCGCTTCCCGTGCGGCCCGGCGCGAAGGGCTCCGTTCCCGAAGGATCGAAGATATTCTGCATTCCCCTAGATCACGGATCGCGCATGCTGGGGGTTCTCGCCGTGACCGGCAGGGCGGAAAGGCCTCTGGGGGCGGAGGCGAGAGCGGACCTTGTCAAGGCGGTCAAGGTCGTGGTCTCGGAGAGCCTGGCCAATGCGGATCTGATCGGGGACCTCGTCGAGCTGACGAGCCTCATCGACGGCATCTTGCGCAGCATGAAAGGCGGTCTTGTCGCCGTGGACGCCTCGGGGGCGGTCACCTATTTCAACTCAGCGGCGGAGGATATCCTGAAGCGTAAGGCGAGTGACGTCGTGGGCCGAAGTTGCGAGGATCTACTGCGCACGCCGGGGGGCGGAGACGATCTGCTGACGAGAGCTTTGGGCGGCGAGTGCGGCGATATGGAGCTCGCCCTCATCTCCGCCGACGGGGTGGAGACTCCGGTCAACGCGTGCCTGACCCAGATCGTGAAGGACGACGGATCGGTCGGGGGCGCTCTCGCGATCTTCAATGATCTCACCGAAACGAGGAAGATGCAGGAGCTGATGCAGCGGAAGGAGAGGCTCGCTTACCTGGGCGAGCTTTCGGCGCGCGTCGCCCACGAGATAAGGAATCCCTTGGCGGGGATCGGGACTTCCGCGGAGGTTTTGAGAAAGCGCATTCGAGACGACGCGGGCAAGGTGAAGTTCGTCGACGTGATCCTGGAGGAGGTGTCGAGGCTCGACAAGATCATCGACAACCTGCTTCTATTCGGCAGGCCCGCCTCGCCGCGGCTCGCGCGCCGGGACCTGCGCGACTGCGTCGACAGGGCGATCGAGATTCTGAAAGACCTGGCGGCGGGGCAGAGCGTTGAGATAGTCAAGCGTTGGCCGGATGAGCTGCCTCAGATCTACGTCGATCAGGATCAGATGTTGCAAGTGCTGTTGAACCTCTGCAGGAACTCGCTGCAGGCGATGGAAGGCGGCGGAGAGCTGGAGTTCAGGGCGAAGTGCGTTGAGAGAGCGTTGCCTACTCGGCATAGGGGAAGAAGGGCGACGGACAAGGCGCCGGTGCCCGAGACGGGACGGCCGCAGAAGCTCCTTAGGCTTGAGATTCGGGACAACGGGCGAGGCATCAAGGACGCGGATCTGCCTAGGCTCTTCGACCCGTTCTTTACGACCAGGTCGAAGGGGACGGGCCTTGGGCTTTCCATTTCCCAAGCGATCGTGAGGGAGCACGGTGGAGAGATATATATTACGAGCGAAGAGGGCAAAGGGACCGTTGCGGCGATAGAGATTCCCGAGGAGAAGAGGCGTGAAGAGAGACGCAGAAGTGATCAATGAAGAAGCGAAAACTCCCTCGAACGACGTCGGCAATCCGGGCGAGGATGTCGGGCAATCGGGCGCTCCGAGCAAGAACGTCCGGGAATCGGGCGCGGGCTTCAAAGCCTCCGACGCGGAAGTCGGCGAACGCGACACGGACGTGGGGACGATGGGCATAAGAGCGACCGAGGCGACGACGGGCTGCATACTCATCGTAGACGACGAGAAGTCGCTCAGGTGGTCGCTGGCTGAGGGGCTCAGGGAAGACGGCTATGACGTCGTCGAGGCTCAGGACGGCGCCGAATGCTACGCCGCGCTCGCCTCGAATCCCGTGGACGTGGTTCTGCTTGACCTCAAGCTGCCCGGCGAGGACGGGCTTACTATTCTCAGGCGGATCAAGGGCGACTACCCGGACGTCACGGTCGTGATGATGACCGCGTACGGCAAGTTCGAGGACGCGGTCAAGGCGACGAAGATAGGGTGCTACAACTACATAGGGAAGCCCTTTGAGCTGGACCACATGCGCTTGGTGATACGGAACGCTCTCGCCAACGCGTCCTTGAGAAAGGAAGTCGAGTACCTCCGCGACGACGAGCGGCGGAAATACCGAAGCGATTATGTCTTCGGCGGCAGCCCGGCGATAAGAAAAGTCTTAAGCGACATCAAGAAGATATCCGAGCGGGGCTGGTCCACGGTTCTGATCATGGGGGAGACCGGCACGGGCAAGGAGCTCATGGCGCGTCAGATACACTATGGCAGCCCGTGGAAGGAAGCGCCGTTCGTCGAGGTGAACTGCAGCGCGGTACCGGGCACCCTGCTTGAAAGCGAGCTTTTCGGCCATGAGAAGGGGGCGTTCACCGACGCGCATACGTCGAAAAAGGGGCTTTTCGAGCTCGCCAACAGGGGGACTCTGTTCCTGGATGAGATAGGCGAGATGAGTCTCGAGCTTCAGTCGAAGCTCTTGAGGGTGATGGAGACGAAGCGATTCAAGCGCGTGGGCGGGGTGAACGACATCCAGGTGGAGACGAGGATAATCACCGCCACGAACAGGAATCTCAGGCAGGCGGTGAGCGAAGGGTCTTTCCGCGAGGATCTATACTACAGGCTGACCGTCATTCCGATTCAACTGCCGACTCTGAGGGACAGAAGGGAGGACATCCCTACTCTCGTCAAGTGCTTCGTCGATCATTTCAACAAAGAGCTGAGAAAGACGGTCTCAGGAGTTTCCGGCGACGCGCTGGAAGTCCTCATGAACTACAATTGGCCGGGCAACGTCCGCGAGCTCAGGAACGTCATAGAGCGGGCGATGCTGCTCGAGAGCGAGGAGGAGATTCTCCCGGATCACCTCCCGAGGGAGATCTTCGAAGAGGCCGCGAAGATCGGGGCCGGCGACGTCGAGGCCCACATTAGGAACGGGGGCACCGTCCTCAAGCTCGACGAGGTAGAGCGGATCGCGATCGAGCACTCCCTGCGCGTCCACGGCGGGAACAAGACCAAGGCCGCGCAGGCGCTCGGCATATCCCGCCAGACGCTCCGCACCAAGCTCAAACAATACGGGATGATCGGACTCGAATCTCATTAGCGCCAACGAGGCGCCGGCTCTCCCCGGCGGCAGCCGGGCGGGAGCTACATAGCGCCTGATCCGTGCCGCAACCGAACCGACCAATTTCCTTCCAGCCGACCAGACTCTTTGCACTCTTCTTTGGCCGAATCGAACCTCCGGCGGTTCTTCGCGCCCGCGAGCCGGAAGTTGCCGGTTGTTCTCCCCCACAGCCCAATCTCTTGTCGCCCATACAAGTACGGGACAAGCGTCCGGGGCTCGACGCACCTGCGCACTTCCGCCCACCCATGGCATGCGCCTTGCACGAAAAGACCCCATCGACGGCAATGTTCAACGCAATGACGCATAAGGCAAAGGTGAGGGGGCATGAAGAACTCGGTACTTATCGTGGAAAACGAAAGAGCGACGGCGTGGGCTCTCTCCGAGGGCCTGGCCGAGGAGGGATACCGGACCAAGGCCGTTCAAAGCTCGGAGGAGGCGCTTCGCTTTTTGCGAAGAGGGAAATGCGATCTGATCATAACGGACATTCACCTTCCCGGGATGGACGGCATAGGGCTTCTTAAGAAGGTCTCCTCCAAGAAGCGGATTCCGGCCATCGTCATAACCGCGTCCGGTTCGCAAGAGGCTTTGACCGAAGCGAAGAGAGCCGGCGCGGTTCATCTTTTCTCAAAACCTTTCAAAGTGGACGAAGTCATGAAGAGCGTTGCGCGCGCTCTCACCGTCGGCGCGAAGAAGCGTCGGGCCGGAGGCGCGCGCGGATCGACGGCGTAAGCGAATCAATGGCGTAAGGAGAGATGTCATGTCACAGGCGGCCCCTAAAAGTACCTCGGCGAAGTCGGGGGCGCACGAAGAAGGGCTGAGAAGGACTCCCGTTCGCGTGAGGCTCCGTTACATCGAGGACGCCTTGCTCCTTCTGAACGAGCAAGAGCGTCTGGTGCTGGCGCTTCGCTATTACGAAAAACTGTCGCAACCGGAGGTCGGTTCGGTCCTTCGATTGGGGACCGGCGAGGTGAAGCGTATAGAGGAGAAGGCCATCGACGGAGTAGTCGCGTATCTGTCGGACCGGACCGATCGATAGCGGGTTCGTCCGGCGTTACGAGGGTCTTGGACCGGCGCAGGCCCCGCGAGCCCGGAGGAAGGGGCCGGCGTCGGTTCCGCGAAGTCGCAGGATCGTGAACCGGGCGGAGGACGAGCGCTCCGCCGCAACACCCCCCGAACGGAGGAGAGAATGGCGCAGACGACGGGAGCTTTGAAGGAGGCAATGGAATCCCCCCCGAGGCTGCCGCGCGGACTGACAAAGGCCCAGCAGAGGCGTGAGTTGGCCTTTCGCAAGTACGCGCATCTTGTCAAGTACGTCGTGGACAAGATATCCGCCGGGCTTCCCAAGAGCGTGGAGACCGAGGATCTCACGAACGCGGCGGTAATAGGGCTCTTCGACGCTCTTGAGAAATACGACAAGTCGAAAGGCACCAAGTTCGAGACCTACGCGGTCTGGCGCATCAGGGGCGCCGTCCTGGACGAGCTTCGCGCTCTGGACTGGGCGTCGCGCACCACGCGGCGCAAGGCGAAGCAGGTGGACAGGGTCTGCCAGATGCTGGATCAGAGGTACGGCAGGGCGGCCTCGGAAGAGGAGATAGCCAACGCCCTGAACATGTCCACGAAGGAGCTGTCGACGCTCATGGGAGAGGTCAAGCGGGTCTCCCTGCTCAGCCTCAATCAAACCGTGTCGTCGGAGGACGAGCGTGAACTCGCCGGCCTCGCGGAGGTGATCGAGGACGTCAAGAGCGCCGACCCTTCGCAACAGGTGGAAATGGAAGAGGCGAAGAACGTGCTTCTGGAGTCCATCAACAGGCTCCCCGAGCAAGAGCGCCTGGTGATCGCTCTTTACTACTACGAAGAGATGACTCTCAAGGAGATCGGCGAGACTTTGTGCATTTCGGAGTCGAGGGTCTCGCAAATACATACCAAGGCCATCGGCAAGCTCAAGACCCGCGTGCAGCGCGCGCTGTACGGGGAGTGAACAGCCGGGGTCCGCGGAGGCGTTATGGGAATCGAGATTCCGGATAAGACAGGATGGGAGAGCGGCCGGGAGACCGACCGCGACACGGAAGAAGACGCGTATCTCGTCGCGCACCGCATAAACGGGTCGCTGGCGTCCATCCTGGGAAACGCGCAGCTTCTCCTTTTCGATCTGCAAAGCGTGGCCTCGGAGCCGGCCCGCCGCAGGCTGGCGGCCATCCGGGATGAGGCGCGCTGGGCCAGAGAGGAGCTGCTCAGAATGATGGACTGGAAAGAGCAAAGATGAGGGGGGCAACACCGTGATCAGGACAAGGAACGGATCGGGGTCGGCAGTCCTGCGCGATGCTTCGACTAAGTTCAAGAGGAGCTACGACAGGCTGATCAGAACGGCGGAGACGTGCGGGGTTTTCACGTCTCGGGAAGCCGGGAGATGCACGGCGGTCCTGGAGAAGTCTCTAACGCAGAAGAGAGCCTCGGACATCATCTGCAGCGCCAGCTCGCTGGCGGATCGAATCACCAAGGCGATGGGGAAGAGCGCCGTCTCGACGACGGGGCCGGAGAGGAGGGAGCTGGAGGTTCTGTTCGAGATCAGCAAGATGATCCAATGGACAAAGGACCCGGAGGAGACCTTCAAGACTCTGCTCGTTCTCATCAAGGAGGCCATTCCATATCAGAACGCGACGTTGTTCCTGATGGACGGCCGGGAAAAACAGCTCAAGGTCGCGATGACTCACGGCGATTCGGTGGATTTGATCCCGGAGATCCGCTTCGATCACGGTCTGGGCTTCTCGGGCTGGGTCGCAAAGGAGAAAAAACCGGTCCTGCTCAAGGACCTGAGGGCCGAGCGTGAAGATCACGTTTCGGACATCTCGTCTTTTCTATCCGTGCCGCTGATCGTTCAGAGCGAGCTAATAGGGGTGATAAACTTGAGCCACACCAAGCCCGGCGCTTTCGACGACGACGATCTGCGGCTCCTCACGCTCATATCGGGTCAGGCCGGATCGGCCATCCACAAGCATCTCTTATACAAGGAAATGGAGATGATGGCCATCACGGACCCTCTGACGGGATTGTACAACAGGCGTCACTTCCTCGAGAAACTGGCGGGTGAGGTCCTCAGGGGAGGACGCTACGGCCTTCAGTTCTCATTGGCTATGATGGACATCGATCACTTCAAGAGATTCAATGACGCGTGCGGCCACTGTGTCGGAGACGCGATCCTCAAGGACTTCGGCGCCCTGCTGAAAAACAGAGCCAGGGGCTCGGACGTCGCGGCCAGGTACGGAGGTGAGGAGTTCGTCTTGCTTCTTCCGTGCACGGGAAGGGCCAGCGCCCTCGCCGCGGCCGAGCGGATGCGATCGGTCATCGAGGCGCACCAGTTCCCTCGCCGAAAGAGGCTGACCGTGAGCATGGGCGTCGCGACGTTCCCGCATCACGCTACTGATCACTTGGAGCTTCTGGCCCGGGCCGATGAGGCGCTTTACGCGGCCAAGAGACTGGGCAGAAACAGGGTCCTTTCGTTTGATTCAAGCAAAGCGAACTGACGGAGGTTTGGGTGATGGTGAAAAGCGACGGCCCAAGAATCCTGGTTGTGGACGATGAAGAGGACCTGCTGAACGTCTTCAAGGATCTCTTCCGCCAGAGGGGCGAGAGCATCGATACCGCGGGCACCGGGGAGGAGGCGATTGAGAAGCTGCAGAGCGGGGCCTACGAGGTCGTCATCTCCGACATCAATCTCCCCGGCATAAACGGGCTCGAGGTGCTTCGAATCGCAAAGCGGGAGAATCCCGACGTCTGCGTCATAATGATCACCGGATTCGCGTCCGCCTCCAGCGCCATAACCGCCCTCAGGGAGGGCGCGTACGATTACATCACCAAGCCCTTCGATCTGTGGGAGGTCTCACAGATAGTGGACAGAGGCGTCGAGGCGCACCGACTGGCGGCCGAGAACCAGAAGCTGCTCGGTGAGCTGAAGAAAGCGAACGCGAGGCTACAGTCCCAGGAAGAGCGCCTGAAGGAAGACGTGGAGAAGGCCACAGCCCATCTGTCCACGCTGTACGAGATCGGGATGGAGGTTAGCTCCAGTCTCAACCTCAAGCGAACGCTGGTCCTCATTGTGGACAGGGCGAAGCGACTCATGCAGGCTCGCGCTTGCCTTCTCTTTCTCGCGGACGAAGGCGGGCAGGATTTCACCGGAGAGGTCGCCTCGGGCATCGAGCAGGACATGGTCACCGGCGTCCGCTTCAAGCTCGGCGAAGGCCTAAACGGCGCCGTCGCCAAGATGTCCGCTCCCATGATCGAGTCGGATCTGAACGGGGGATCGAAGGATGAGCCCCTGCTGAAGGTCGGTGCGAAAGCGGCGCTGGTCGTCCCGCTGGTTCATAAGGGATACGTCATAGGCACGATCGCTGCTTTGGACAAGGGGGGCGACGGGTTCACCGAACAGGACCAGAACATGCTCGCGCTGTTCGGGAGTCAGGCGGCGATAGCCATCGCCAACGCCCAACTCTTCGAGAAGACTCGCGAGCTGGACCGCCTGAAATCGGAGTTCGTGGCGGTCGTGTCTCATGAGATAAGGACTCCGCTTACGTCCATCAAGGGGTCCTTGGAGCTTTTGAGCGATGAGAAGTTCTTCCCGCTGACTGAGTCGCAGAAGGAGCTGCTTTTCATCTGTCACGCGAACACGGACCGACTGATCTTCCTGATAAACGACATCCTTGATTTCTCACGGATCGAATCGTCGAGGATGACCATGAACTTCAAGGCCCTGGACGCGGGCAAGATCATCAACGACGCCATGGAGGGCATAAGGAGACTGGCAGAGCAAGGCTCGCTGGTCGTCAAAGCCGAAGTGCCGGATTCGCCTCTTACGATGTATGGAGACGAGTTCAGAATAGGGCAGGTCATCACAAACCTGCTCAGCAACGCCGTCAAGTTCTCGGACCCCGGCGGGGAGATCATCGTCGCGGCCAAGAACGTGGAAGACGCCGTGGAGGTTTCCGTGAAGGACTCGGGAAAGGGCATAGCCCCGGAGGACGTCCCGAAGTTGTTCAAGAAGTTCCAGCAGTTGGACAGCAGCCCGACGCGCAAGGCCGGGGGAACGGGACTCGGGCTCGTCATATGCAAGGGCATAGTCGAGCAGCACGGCGGCAAGATCTGGCTGGAAAGCAAGCCGGGGGCCGGCAGCAAGTTCTACTTCACCATTCCCAAGGCAAAGAAAGCCCCGGCGCAGGCGGAGGGGGAGACGCAAGCCGTCTCCAAGGCGAGCTGAGCGGGGCCGGGCGATGTTGGTTCATAGGGCGGGCGAGCCCTCCGGCTGTGTGGCCGGTCGAGCGAGCGGAGCGAGGAATGGAGTCGAGCTAGGGCCGGAATGAGGCCGAGGCGGGCGTGAAGGTAGGTCGGGCGATTCCTACTCGTCAGACCGGGCACGGTGCGGTCAGGGGGCCGGTAGTCGAGTCAATGGGGCAGTGAGAAGCCGTGCGGCGGCGATGGTGCGGGGGGGCGGCCGGATAGTGAACCAACCTCAGGGATGGGCGTGGAGGTTGGCCCGGCGGCGCCCACAAAAGGCTTGACACAACGACCCCGCTTACCATAAAGTCATAATCCCAGACAAAAGTCCGCCGCCGAGGAAAACGCCAGCATCGCCGTAGTGTGCCTTGTCCCGGCCAGGCTGAAGACTGGAGTCGATGCACAGATGGGTATTCCAAAAGTGATCGAAAGCGTGGGAGGCGTTGATCGCCTCCTGGCCGGGCCTGTTGCGGCGATGGGGCGAGTTCCGTTTCTGTCTCCCCTGGCCAGGCGTTGTAAGTCCGAGAAGGCCGAACCCATTGGGTCGCCGTGGGTTGTCTATGCCAACGGCAGGGTCAACGGGCTGGTCGCCGACCTCAAGGCCGCAGATCTGCTTGATCCGCGTTCCAGAGTGGTGGTTCTCCGTAACGGGGATATGTCCGCCCTGGAGTCCGGGCGGTATGCTGATTCGCCGGTCGTGGTGGCAAGGCCCGACCTGGCTTGCGACGACCTCATGGACATATGCCGGCAGCTCGTGGATGGGGGTCGGAACGTCTGGGCCATTTCGCCGCAGTTGGAGGTTCTGAGGGGAAGGACCGACATCAGAGAGGTTCGCGGCGTCCCGCTGGCCAGGCTCGGGAGAGGGAGCCGTAGCGCCATCCAGAGGGCCGTCAAGAGGATCCTGGACGTCGCCGGGGCGTCCATAGGCCTCATCCTGCTTTCCCCCTTCTTGTTGCTGCTCTCACTGGCAATCAAGCTCACGTCGAGGGGCCCTGTTCTGTTCAAGCAGCACAGAGTGGGGCAAGACGGAAGGAGCTTTATATTCTACAAATTCAGGAGTATGCGCGCGGACAGCGACCAGTCTATTCACAAACGGTACTGGCAGGGATTTCATGAGAAGGGACTCGGGGGGGGCGTTGACAAATCGGGTGGAAGGGTCTACAAATTGACGGATGATCCCAGAGTGACCGGACTCGGCCGCCTGCTCCGCAGATGGAGCTTGGATGAGCTTCCGCAGCTCTTCAACGTGCTCAAAGGCCAGATGAGCTTGGTCGGCCCCAGGCCTTGTCTCGCGTACGAATGGGATTCATACAAGGAGTGGCAGAAGAGAAGATTGGATGTAACCGCCGGGATTACGGGCCTTTGGCAGGTGTCCGGCAGGAGCAAAGTAACGTTCGACGAGATGGCGTTGCTCGACATCTTCTATGCCGCCAACTGGAGTCTCGCGATGGATGTGAAGCTTATCCTGCGCACGATTCCGGCCGTCGTCAATGGGCGGGGCGCGCACTAGGGAGCTACGGTTGTGGTAAGTGTCGGGGTGGTCGGATGCGGATATTGGGGGCCCAACCTTGTAAGGAATCTCGCCGAGAACAAGAACTGCGGAAGGCTTGTTTGTTGTGACATCGACGCGGCCCGGCTGGAGTTGATGAAGGGCCGCTACTCTCATATCGAGACCGCCGGCAGTATAGACGATCTGCTCAAAATGGACGGGCTGGACGCGGTTATGATAGCCACGCCCGTCTCCTCGCACTACGACCTCGCGCGGAAGGCCCTCAAGGCCGGGAAGCATGTGTTCATAGAGAAGCCCTTCACGACCTCCGTGAGGCACGCGGACGACCTTATTTCGATGGCGGAGGAGTGCGGCCTTGTGCTGATGGTGGGTCACGTGTTCATGTACAGCCCCGCCGTTATGAAGATCAAGGACGTAATCGACCGCGGTGAATTGGGGAACATCTACTACTTGAGCTCGACGCGGGTAAACCTGGGAATACACCAGAAGGACGTGAGCGTTGTTTGGGACCTTGCTCCCCACGACCTCTCCATGTTCTTCTTCTGGCTGGGAGAGGGCCCGGTCAAGGTGTCCGCCACGGGCAAGGATTTCGTCCAGAAAGGCATCATGGACGTCGCCTTCATAAGCATGGAGTTCGCTTGCGGAGCGATAGGCCACATGCAGCTTTCCTGGCTTTCTCCCAGCAAGCTTCGCAGGACCACCCTCGTCGGCAGCGGCAAGATGCTCATCTACGATGACACTAAGGTCACAGACAAGGTCAGGATCTTCGACAAAGGGGTGGACCTCAGGGACCCGCAGAGTTTCGGCGAGTTCCAGTTAAGCTACAGAACGGGAGGGGTGTTCTCGCCTACCCTTGAGAACAGAGAGCCCCTGCACGAAGAGGTCGCCGATTTCCTCAATTGCATCTCCAACGGTCATGCTCCCAGAAGCGATGGGATTACCGCCCGCCGTGTCGTGAGGGTGATAGAAGCCGTCGAGTGCTCCCTCAACAACGACAGCCACGTAGAGGAAATAGTCTGGGAGGCCTAGGGCGCGGGTTCCTTCCGTCCGGCCACTGAGCTCGCGAGCCGCAATGGGCTTTCATTCCTGCTCGAGGCGCCGCAACCACTTGCGGGCGTCTTCCCTGATGCCGGGGATGGGAGAAGTCTCTAGGGCGCGCTGAAGATAGACGCGGGCTTCCTCGGGAGAGCCGGTCATTACGAGCGCCGCTCCCAAGTTGAGGTTCGCCCTCGGTTGGTCCGGGTTGAGCTCCAGCGCCCTTTTGCTGCAGCTCATGGACTCGTCGATTCGTTTCATATGACTGAGATAGAACGTTGACAGATTGGCCCAGATATCGGCCCCGGTTCCGATGTAGGTCAAGCGGCCGAACCCGTCGTAGACGAGCGCGTGCCTGTTCTCCCATTCCCGACGCATGTTCTGCGCGAACTCGATGTCGCCGAGATCAGGCCTCAGGAGCCGCAGCACGGAGCCTCCGCGGAGCGCCGCCCGGACCATGTCGAAGGTGGCGCGCTTCGCCTCCGGATCCACTCCCTTCGCCAGGTCCGAGCTGAGCGGACTGTAAGGGTTGATAAGCAGCAGATCGACGCCGCGCGGTATCCCGGACTCGGCGAAGGTTGAGGCGGCGTTTTCAGCGAGAACCGATGAGCGCAGCACGTGGTCGTGAGGGAGCGTGAAATCCGGCTCCAGGCGGGCGTTCTCTCTCGCCCGCACGTTTGAGATCCCAATCGCGCAAAGGACCGCTGCCGCCCCCAGGCCCGTCGCCCAGCCGATCTTGAGCCCAAGCGACCCGAATCTCCGGGACAAAGCGGAGGCCATTCTGTACACGGCAAGGCCCGCCAAGATCGCCGCACCCGGCATCGCGGGATATATATAGTAGAGATAGGTGTGGCGGAGCAACGGCAGCACCGGCGCGATGCACAGGAAGTACCAGCCCAGCGCTCCCCACTGCATCCGCGCTTGCTTTCCGCGCGATGTGAACATGAACAAGGCGAGGACGACGCCGATGGGCAGTGCCCGCTTCCAGGCATCGAAGTCGATCATGGCGACGCGGTCCTTGAACGGGTGGATGACGTCCGCCGTCCAGGCTACGTATGTCGCCAGGTTGTGGGGAAGGGCTGCCGTGATCCCGGCTTCGTATGCCCCGCCTTCCCGGACTCCCGAGCTCTGCGCCAAGAGGAGGGCGAGCGCGCCGAGGGAGATCGCGGCGTGCGGCGCGAGCAATACTATCGTCCGGCGTCCCCGGCCCGGCCGGGCCCGGGCCATGAGGAAAAGCACCGCGGGAAACAGGACTCCCACAGACTTGGAGAGGAGGCTCAGCGCCATCGCGACCGCGGAGAGTGCAGCGACCATCCATCCTCTGCTTGGGCGGGCCGACCAGATGAGGGCCGCGAGCAAGAGGAAGGTCGTCGCCAATAGGTCCTGGACTCCGGATATCCAGAAGACGGCCGTGAAGGCGATATCGGAAGCGGCGAAGAGAAGCCCCGAGACCAGAGCGACGAGCTTGGAGCCCGTCCAGCATCGGGCCACCGCGTAGACAAGCGCCGCGTTCAGGGCGTGAAGCAGCAGGCTCGCCCAGTGGTATGGTCCCGCCTCGAGCCCGAAAAGCCCGTGCATCGATAGGAAGAAGAGACGTGCGCTGATCACCCTCGTTCCGAACGGATCGAACAGGCCGGGATAGGGTTGAATGCCCTTCGCCCTTGCAAGAAAAGTGAAATCGTCCTGGCTGAAGTAGTAGCCCGTGGCGTGCCAATACGCGGCGAGCGCGGCCGAGACCACCGCCGCGACGGCCAGAAGGTCGAGAACAACGCCCGTCCTCTGTCGAATCGGGCTCTGATTTGCAACGAGTGAATCCGGGGATGAAGACAACGGCCTCGCCTCTCCGCTTGCGGTCCCGCGCGCCGAGTGGAGTCAACAGTTTTTCGTTCCGGCTTTCGCCTTGCGGCGCTGATCCCCCCGCCGGCCCTCCCCCTTCACTCCGCCGTGGCTCGACCCGGCCGACGGACGGGGACCTACCGCCGATCATGGAAAACCGACGCTCCGGTCCGATCAAGCTTGAAACGCCGGGGGTGTGTGAGGTCAAGCGGAAATGGGCCGCCCTAACGTATGAACAGGACTTTCGCGCTCGCGCCTCCGCCGGGATAGCTGACTCTCAGCATGTACAAGCCGGTCGGCACGAGGCGGCCAGATGAATCCGACCCGTCCCATTCGATCGCATTCGGCCCTTGGGGCATCGAGCCCCTGAAGAGGGTCTTCTGCAACCGGCCCGCGACGTCGTAGACCGCGACTTCGACCGGCACGTCCGGACTACTCGACCCTTCCGAAGACCCGTGTCCGACGTTGAAAAAGAGCGTTGTGCTCGACCTGAACGGGTTGGGTCCGCAGTAAGAGGCCGCGTGTGTCCTTGGACCGGACGTGTCGACTGTGCTGAGCTGAACCGCGGCGAGAGCATCGACGAGCCCCCATCCCCTGAGAGTGTCCGGCTCGAACGCCTGATCCGCGGTCGATCGAAGCGCATAGCGTATCGTGATCGGGTCCCAGTCGGGGTGGGCCTCGGCGAGCAAAGCCGAGACCGCCGCTACCAACGGCGTGGAGAGGGACGTTCCGCTCACGCCGAGGTAGCCCGTTGAATCGTACGGTGACGCGGAGGAGTTTGCATACCCCCGGGCGACGACGTCGGGCTTGATGCGGCCGTCGGCCGTGGGTCCGACCGAGGTGAAGGACGTCGGATCGCCGTCGAAATCGACGGCTCCGACCGAGATCGCGCTGTCCGCGTCTGCCGGGGCGATCATGTAATGCCAGTAGGATTGGCGCTCATTGCCCATCGCCGTGACCACCGTTATCCCCTTTGAAGCGGCTATGTCAACGGCTCTGGTCGTGACGGCGGTGTTCCCGTCCATGTCCTCGTACGTATACCAATCCAGGTAGCCGAGGGAGCTGCTGACTATCCTTGCGCCTCCGCTGTCGGCCCACTCCAGGCCCATCACGTAGTTGTCTTCCTCGATCTGGATTTCCTGGTCGTAGATCTCGGTCTTCCCCAGCATGAACTGGGCGTCCGGGGCGCCGCCCACGAACTCATTCGGCTTGAAGCCCCCTATGTTCGACAGTGTATAGGTGCCGTGGTTGTGCTGGCTCGGATGGTCGCCTGCCTGGTTGGAGGTCACGCTGTCATCCTGGACGAAGTCCCATTCGGCAATGACGTCGATCTCCTGGAACGCTTCATGAGCCAAGTTGTAGCCGGTGTCCAGCATGCAAATGATCACGCCCGTTCCCGTGTAGCCCAGATCGTGAACGGCGGGAACGTTTATCTGCTGTAGCTCGTCCCACGTCCTATTGTAGTACGCCGGGTCCGCCGAAGGCGCTTTGCCCGTGGTCTCCTTGGGGCTTTCCTCGACGGGGGTGAGCTCCTCAACCGGCTTTCTCCTATAAGTCAATACGGGCTTGACGGCCTTCACGAACGGGAGCTTGGTGACCGAATCCAGCCGCGACCGGGGGGCGGTGACACTGACGGCGTTGAGCCACCTGCTCCGAGCCTTTACGCGGAACCCTGCGTCCTTGAGCGCCTGAATATAGCGCGGGGAAACCGGTATGTCCCTCTCATCCAGCTCCAATGAACCGAAGATCCGAATCCTTCTTTCCCTGGCATTCTCCGTAAGAGATCGCGCAACGCGCTCAAGTGCCGCCTGCACCGCCGCCTCGTTCTTGAGATCCTTGTCCTTGAAGAACACCCACCAGCGAGCGGGTCGCCGCCTGCTTTGGGCGGCTGCTGCGAAGCTATGGCCGGGAGCACCGAGGCCGGCGCTCACGCGGGCGTCGTCTATGGGGAAGAATCCGCGTTGGACACGGGATCGGGCGGGCGGCGTCTTTGCGGGCTTTTGGTTTTGTGGTTCTTGAAGGGATACCGTCACATGGAGAGATTTTGATGCCTGTGGGCTTTGTGCCGCCGGGGCGGTTTGTGCCTCCGCGGGAACTCGTGCCGCCGAAGCTGCCTGTCCCGTCGGAGCAGTCCGCGCCGCGAGAGAACTCTCGGTTGCCGGGCTTCTCTGTGCCGACGTAAGGGTCCCTTCCCATCCCGGGGCGGCCCCGCGTGTTTCTCTATGGATACCGTCGCTGCCTATGGCTCCGGTCGCTATAACGGCGAGCAGCAACAGAAGAACGGAAACCGCGCGCGTCGATCTCATAGTGATCTCCTTTCTTTGTGCCCTATTATAGCAGCTTGCGGCCGGAAAAGGAAGCGCGCCGCCGGGTCACACGCGGGGCCGCATCGGGGAACGCACGCCGGGTCGCACGTGGAGCGCACGCATCCCCGCCAAAATGCGCGTTGACCGCCCGATTTCGCGTGTGATATTGTAACTTGTTAAGTGGCAGTAAAGTGCAAGGCTCTTCTCAAAAGGAAAGTTATGGATCAGTCCACGCTCGCCAAGGTATACGATCCCGGTCCGGTGGAGGGCGCCCGCTACGCATACTGGCTGGAAAACGGGGTCTTCGGGGCGTCTCCCGACTCCGGAAAGGAACCCTTTTGCATAGCCATGCCGCCTCCCAATGTTACGGGCATCTTGACCATGGGGCACGTTTTGAACAACGCGCTTCAGGATATTTTGATCCGGTGGAGGCGCATGCAGGGCATGGAGTCCCTTTGGGTGCCGGGGACCGACCACGCCGGGATAGCGACTCAAAACGTGGTGGAGCGGGCGCTTGCCGCCAAGGGCATCACCAAGGAGAAGATCGGCCGCGAGGCCTTTGTCGAAGAGGTCTGGGAATGGAAGCGCAAGCATCAGGGCGTCATACTGGACCAGCTCCGGATGCTGGGGTGTTCCTGCGATTGGGGGAGAGAGAGGTTCACGCTTGATGAGGGCCTCAGCCGCGCGGTGTCCGAGGCGTTCAACACGCTTTATGAGAAAGGTCTCATCTACAGGGGTAAGTACCTTGTGAACTGGTGCCCCCGTTGTGGTACGGCGCTGTCCGACGACGAGGTTGAGCATCAAGAAAGAGAAGGGAAGCTCTACTACATATCATATCCCTTCAAGACTAAGAAGGGATTCCTGACGATTGCCACGACGAGGCCCGAGACGATGCTCGGGGACACCGCGGTGGCCGTAAACCCTTCCGACGAGCGTTACTCGGACATAGCGGAGAAGGTAGTGGTTCTCCCCCTGGTGGGAAGGGAACTGCCGGTCATCTTCGACGATTACGTCGAGCCCGGGTTCGGGACGGGCGTGCTGAAGGTCACTCCCGCTCACGACCCGAATGACTTCCAATTGGGCCGGAAACACTCGCTTGAGACGGTCATGGCGATCGGTCCCGACGGCAAGATGACTGCGGAGATGGGCAAGTACGCCGGCCTCACCCGTGAAGAATGTCGCAAGGCCGTCGTGGAGGACCTTAAACGGCAAGGGCATCTGATAAAGACCGAGCCCTACGGGCACGCGGTCGGGACTTGCTACCGCTGCCGCACGGACATAGAGCCGTATCTCTCCGATCAGTGGTTCGTCAAGATGAGGCCGCTGGCGGATCGGGCTCTGGAGGCGTTCTCGAAAGGGCTGCCTCGCTTTCACCCGCCGAGATGGGAGAAGGTGTACCTGCACTGGCTCGAGAACATCCGCGACTGGTGCATCTCACGACAGCTTTGGTGGGGACACCGGATACCTGTGTGGTACTGCGAGAACGGGCACATGGTCGTGTCAAGGACGACGCCGGCGGCCTGCGGCGAATGCGGCTCGCGCGGTCTTACACAGGACGAAGACGTGCTGGATACTTGGTTCTCGTCCTGGCTCTGGCCGCTTTCGATCCTCGGATGGCCCGAGCGCACGAAGGACCTCGAGTTCTTCTATCCCACGTCCGTTCTCATAACAGGGCCGGACATCATCTTCTTCTGGGTGGCCAGGATGGTGATGGCCGGTCTCGAGTTCGACGGCAGAGTGCCGTTCGAAGACGTGCACCTCACCGGGATGATAAGGGACGAGAAGGGGCGCAAGATGAGCAAGTCCTTGGGCAACTCGCCCGATCCCATAGAGGTGATCCGCGACTACGGGGCGGACGCGCTAAGATACTCGGTGATGGCCCTGACGCCGCACGGCAACGATCTTCTTTTCTCTGCGCGAAAGGTCGAGATAGGGCGCAACTTTGCCAACAAGGTGTGGAACGCGGCGCGGCTGGTGCTCGGCAACCTGGAGGACTATGATCCGAATCGGACAAGGAGAGTAACCGAGGTCCGAAGCCTTGACGGTCGCCCGCTGGCCGACAGATGGATCTGGACGAGGTACTCGCGCGCCGTCGAGGAGACAACCTCCGCTCTTTCGCAGTTCAGGTTCAGCGACGCGGGTTTGAGGATCTACGACTTTGTCTGGCACGAGTACTGCGATTGGTACGTCGAGCTGGCGAAGATTCTCTTCTACGGGGAGGATGAAGCCGCGAAGACACAGGCTCAGGAGACGGCGCTCGAGGTGCTAAAGGGGAGTCTCAAGCTGCTCCACCCGGTAATGCCTTTCATTACGGAGGAGATATGGGGGCACCTTCCGGAATGTGACGGCAGCATAGCGCGAGCAAGGTGGCCCGAGCCCGCCGAGTGGTCGAAGGATCCCTCTGCGGAGGACGAGATGAGGCTCATCATGGATACCGTGGGAGCGGTGCGGAACATAAGATCCGAGATGCACGTTCCTCCCGGCGCCCGCGTCAAAGTGCTGGTGAGGGCTAAGCCGCCGGCCTCGGGGATTGTGGAGCGCTCGGCCGAGTACGTTCGGTTCCTGGCCCGAGCCGAGGATGTGACGGTGTCCGAGGACATGAGAAGGCCGCATCCGGCGGCCTACGCCGTGGTCGAAGGAGCGGAGGTCTTCGTTCCTCTGGCCGGCTTGATAGATCTTGACCTGGAGAGAGACAGGCTTGCGAAGGAGTTGGGCAAGGTCTCGGCCGAGTTGGAATCAGCGGGGTCGAAGCTTTCCAACGACGCTTTTCTCACAAGAGCGAGGCCTGAGGCTGTTGCCCGGGTGAAGGAGCGGGTCGCCTTCCTGGAGGAGAAGAAGGGCAAGCTCGAGAGCGGCCTTGCCGCGCTCGAGGGCTGATCGCGAGGGGGCGTGCGAAAGATCTTTCAGCCTCCCCGCACCCGCTTCGCCGAGCTAACCGGGCGAACGAAGGGTTTCCTGTCTCCCCGCGCCCACTTCGCGGAGCTAACCTTCGCTTCGCGAAGGTGGATCTCCGCTCGTTCCTGCGGTGCGTGCGAAAGATCTTTCACGCTCCCTGCGCCCGGTCGCCGAGCTAACCTCCGCTTCGCGGAGGTTAGCTCGGCTCCCTCCTGCGCCAACGGTCGCTACGAAAGATCGTTCGCACGCGAAATGACGGCTTTGGCCTGTGGATCTCGGATCGGTCCTTCGGTGGGGGGCTTCCGCCCTCCCTGGGCCAAAGGAAGGTCTCAGAGAAACCTATCCCGAGGGGGTGTTCGGATCATGTTCTGCGAAATCTTATGTCGTATGAGGGTCTTTCTTGTTCTCGCCTTCTCGGTTGTGGGGGCAGGGATACTACTTCCATTGAGCGCCGACGATTGCTCGGCGGAGCGGCGTCTTTCCGTGACCGTGTACAACCAGGACCTGGGTCTTGTTCGGGATACCAGGCCGGTGGCCTTCGAGGGCGGCATGAATGAGATATCTTTTACGGACGTTGCGTCGAAGCTGGATCCCACCTCGGTGCTCGTCCGCTTCCCGGGGAGCGGACCCAACGTCGAGGTGTTCTCCCAGAACTACCGCTTCGACGTCGCCGGAACCGGGCGCCTTCTGGAGATAGCCCTCGACAGAGAGGTGAGCGTGCGTACGGAGGGCGGCGAGCTGTTCAGGGGCACGCTGATCGGCTACGACAATGAATCCCTGATGGTTCGCGAGGAGTCGGGAGCGATCGTCGCGGTGAGAAGGGAGAAGACGGCGGACGTCCGCTTCCACGAGTTGGGCGGCGATCTCGAGGTGCGCCCGACTCTTCTCTGGCGGATGACGAGCGACGGAAGTGGGACGAGGGAAGTCGAGGCGAGCTATCTCACCTCGGGGATGATGTGGCACGCCGAGTACGCGGCCAGGCTCTCCTCCGACGAAGAGAGCATGGAGCTTCTCGCCTGGGCGTCCATAGAGAATAGGTGCGGCGCGGCCTTTGAGGACGCGGAGCTTACGCTCGTCGCCGGCAAAGTACACCGGACGGCCGAGATCAGACGTCCTCGAATGGAAATGACAATGGCCGGAGCCGAAGCCCCGCCTTCTTTCCAGGAGGAAGAGGTGTTCGAGTATCACTCCTATAGCCTCGATCAACCTCTTACGGTATCGAACAATGAAAGCGTTCAGCTGACGCTGTTCCCGCCGAGTACGGTGACGTTCGACAAGGTCTACACCTACGACCCCACGCGTTACTCGAAGGGCGTAAGAGTCACGGCCGAGACGGAGAACACCGAGGCGATGGGGTTGGGGATGCCTATGCCCGAGGGCAAGATCAGGGTGTACTCGGCGGAGAGGGTGGGTTCGCGCCTTGTCGGTGAGGACGCGTTCAAGGGTACGGCGGTAGAGGCGGAGATCAAGCTCTTCCTGGGGCTGGCCTTCGACATCAAGGGCGAGAGAGAGCGCACCGCCTACAACCGCCTCGGCTCGGATCTTTACGAAGAATCGTACGATCTGACGTTGACCAACAGCAAGAAGGAGGCCGTCGAGGTCCTCGTGATTGAGCACCCGCGGGGGGACTGGAAGATAACGGAAAGCAACCTCTCCTACGAGCAGAAGGATTCGAATACGGTCCGATGGCGCCTCAGGGTGCCGCCTTCCGGCGACGCCAAGGTCTCCTACACTGTACAGTATAGGAGCTAGTCCGCATGAAGAAGTCGCCTTTCAGGCTGGTCTCCTCATACGAGCCTCGGGGGGATCAACCTCAGGCCATAGGGGAGCTTGTCCGCGGCGTGGAAGAGGGCAGGCGACGGCAAACGCTTCTTGGAGTCACCGGTTCGGGGAAGACGTTCACCATAGCCAACGTGATAGAGAAGGTCGGCATACCGACTCTTGTAATATCTCACAACAAGACCCTGGCCGCCCAGCTCTACGGCGAATTCAAGGCCTTCTTCCCTCACAACGCGGTCGGCTATTTCGTCTCCTACTATGACTACTACCAGCCTGAGGCGTACATTCCCTCCACCGACACTTACATCGAGAAAGACGCCTCCATCAACCAGGATATAGACAGGCTTAGGCTTCAGGCCACAAGTTGCCTCTTTGAGCGGAGCGACGTGATCATTGTGGCGAGCGTCTCGTGCATCTACAGCCTTGGATCGCCCGAGGACTACAGAAGATCGATGCTCCTGCTTGAGGAAGGCGCCGCCGCGGACAGAGAGGAGATCCTGGCGAGGCTTATAGAGATCCAGTACGAGAGAAACGACATTGACCTAAAGAGAGGCGCCTTCCGGGTCAGGGGGGACGTGATCGAGCTGCGGCCCGCGTACGAAGAGAAAGCGGTGAGGATAGAGCTGTTCGGAGACACCGTGGAGAGACTCTCGGAGATCGATTCCCTGACCGGGGCTACGCTCGCCCGCCGGGAGCGGCTCGCCATCTACCCGGCGAAGCACTTCATAACGCCGCCGGAGAGGCTGGAGAGGGCGATCAAGAGCATAGAAGAGGAGCTAAAGGAGCGGCTCGAGTTCCTAAAGAAGCAGGGTAAGCTCCTGGAAGCGGAGCGGCTCAAGAGCCGAACGGAATACGACCTGGAAATGCTGAGCCTTCTCGGATATTGCTCGGGAGTCGAGAACTACTCGAGACATTTGTCGGGACGGCGCGAAGGAGAGGCGCCGCACACCCTGCTCGACTACTTCCCCGACGAGTTCCTGACGGTGGTTGATGAGTCGCATGTCACCGTGCCCCAGCTCGGAGGGATGTACGAGGGTGACCGCTCGCGGAAGCGGACGCTGGTCGAGCACGGCTTCCGCCTGCCGTCGGCTTTGGACAACCGCCCGCTTCGGTTTGATGAGTTCGACGAGAGAGTGGGCCGGTTGATCTTCGTGTCGGCGACGCCCGCCGACTACGAGCTCGATCAGTGCGAGGGGATCGTCGTCGAGCAGGTTATCCGCCCGACCGGACTCGTCGATCCCAAGGTTACCGTTAGGCCCGTGACCGGACAAATAGACGATCTTCTGGAGCAAATACGCGTCAGGGTGGCGAAGAAAGAGCGCGTGCTCGTAACCACGCTCACGAAGAGGATGTCGGAGGAGCTTGCGGACTTCTTGACCGAGATGGGCGTCAAGGTCAGATACATTCACTCCGATCTGGACGCGATCGAGAGGGTTGAGATACTGAGGGGGCTGAGACTCGCGGAGTTCGACGTGCTGGTGGGCATAAACCTTCTTAGAGAGGGCCTTGACCTCCCCGAGGTGTCTTTGGTCGCGATAATGGACGCGGACAAGGAGGGCTTTCTGAGATCCGAGAAATCCCTCATACAGACCGCCGGGCGGTCGGCGAGAAACGTCTTCGGCGAGGTGATCCTCTATGCCGATACGGTGACGGGTTCCATGAAGCGGGCCATTGAGGAGACCGAGCGGAGGCGGAGGAAGCAGCTCGCTTTCAACAAGAAGCACGGAATAACGCCCAAGTCGATCGTCAAGTCTCTCGATGAGGTCATGAAGACCACCCTGGTCGCGGACGCCGTGCCCGCGCCGCGGCAGATCCCTCTTTTCGACGCCGCGGAGATCTCGCGGGACGACCTGATAAGACGGATGGAATCCGATATGTTGGATGCCGCTCGCCGGCTTGAGTTCGAGAAGGCCGCGAGCCTGAGGGACCGTATCGAGGAGCTGAAGGGAACGGTGTGATGAAGATAGAGACTATCGCCGGGCCTATGGTCAACCTCGCGCTTACCGAGGATCTGGGTTCGGGAGATATCACGACGGATTGCGTCGTGCCGGAAGGCGCTCAAGCCGTGGGGCGGGCGGTGGCAAAGGAGGAAGGCGTTCTGGCTGGCCGCGACGTGGCCAAGCTCGCCTTTTCCGGGACGGATCCCTCCCTTGTCTTCGAAGGGCTCTTGACGGAGGGGGCCCTTCTGAAGCCGGGCGTTGAGATATTCCGGGTCAGGGGGGGCGCCAGGGGCATTCTCAAGGCTGAGAGAACGGCGCTTAACTTTTTGCAGCGGCTTTCCGGGGTGGCGACCCTGACGCGTCGGTTTGTCGAGGCGGTGAGCGGTACGGGGGTCGTGATACTGGACACGCGCAAGACGACGCCGGGGTTGCGGGTGTTGGAAAAATACGCGGTGGCCGTCGGCGGGGGGACCAACCACCGTTTCGGGCTGTTCGACATGTACCTCGTCAAGGACAATCACCTCAGGCTTGCCGGAGGGATCGGGGAGGCCGTGCGCAGGATAAGGGACAAGAAGTCGGATCTCCCGGTTGAGGTCGAAGTCCGGACCCTCGATGAAGTGAAGGAAGCGTGCGACGCCGGCGCCGACAGGGTGATGCTGGACAATATGTCGGTCGACGACGTCCGGAAGGCATGTGAGATAGTGAAGAGCGCGCGGGCGAGGAGCGCGGGGAAGAAGCCGGAGCTCGAGATCTCGGGCGGCGTTGACCTGACCGACGTGCGCGATTACGCTCTCGACGGCGTGGACTACATCTCCGTGGGGGCTCTCACGCACTCGGCGCCCGCGCTGGACATAAGCCTCGTGCTCGACGTGTGAGGCGACGCGATGGACGACGACTACTCGGAGGAGAGAATCAGGGCGGCGCTCGGCGCCGGTCGCTTCGGCGCGCCCTTGCACTATTTCGAGGTCGCCGACTCCACCCAGCGGATCGCGCTGGACTTGGCTGAGCGGGGCTGTCCCGAAGGCGCCCTTGTCGTAGCCGACGGCCAGAGCGCCGGGGTGGGCCGCAGGGGCAGGACTTGGCACTCGGCGAGGGGCTTGGGCATTTGGGCGTCCCTCGTGCTTAGGCCCTCGGTCGGGCCGCGCGAGGGCGGGTTGATGTCGGCGTGGGCCGCGTTGGCCGTTTTGAAGGCCCTCGAGTCGGGGGGCTGGGGCGGCGCCGGGGCCGGTATCAAATGGCCCAACGATCTGCTTGTGGACGACCGCAAGTTGTGCGGCATACTTGTAGATGCGAAGAGCGCCGGCGGGGAGCTCAAGTACGCCGTCTTGGGGCTGGGCCTTAACGTGAACCATGACCCCGGCGATTTTCCGCCGGACATCGCGCGGAGCGCAGTGTCTTTGAAGATAGTCGGAGGGGAGACCGGCGACAGAGCGACCTTGCTGGGTCTAATAGCGCGGGAGATGGAGCGTTCGTATGGCAATCTACTCACCGAGGACGGCAGAAAATCGGTTGCCTCGGCGGCGCAGGATGCTTCGGTACTGATTGGCAGGCGGGTCACCGTCGATGGCCCCGGTGGGGCCGCGGCCGGTACGGCCTTGAGGATAGATAGCGACGGAGCGCTGGTGATAGGCACGGGCCCCGGCCGCGAAGAGAGAATATTGGCCGGTGACGTCGAGATCGTGAGAGTCATGGAGGACGAATCGTGAAATGCCCTTCTTGTGGCCACTCCGACGACAAGGTGATCGACAGCCGTTCCGCTAAGGACGGCAGGGCCATCAGGAGACGGAGGGAGTGCCTTGAATGCGGCGCCCGCTTCACCACGTACGAGTACGTCGAGGCAGAGTCCCTGCTGGTCGTGAAGAGGGACGGGCGGAGGGAGCCCTTCAGCCGCCAGAAGCTCTTTGCCGGGGTGTCGAAAGCCTGCGGAAAGAGGCCGATACCGGCCGACGCCGTTGAGAACCTCGTAGACGTCGTGGCCTCGGACATTCAAAGGAACGCGCAGAGTGAGATTACGAGCAAGCGCATCGGTGAAAGAGTGATGGAGGAGCTGGCGCGCCTTGACGAGGTGGCCTACGTGAGGTTCGCCTCCGTTTACAGAAGGTTCAAGGACATAACCCAGTTCATGGAAGAGCTTAAGACATTGCTTAGGAAGTCCGCCGAGGCCTCGCGTAGCGCGAAAACCGGCTCCTTGAAACCGGATCAGGCGACATCGGACCAGGCGAAACCGGGTTCGGTCGGCTCGGGCAAGACCCGACTAGAGAGGCGCGATGACTGATCAATCCGAGAATGCCGCGCGGACGCCCGGCAGAGAGGCCAGGGAGATGCCCTTCTTGGCGCACCTCGAGGAGCTCAGGTGGGTTCTGATCAAGTGCGTGATAGCGCTCGTCGTCGCCGCCGCGGCCTGCTGGATCTTCTCCGGCACCATACTGGACACCCTGGTTGTGAGGACCGCGGGAGAGGCCAAGTTCATCGGTCCCACCGAGGCCTTTGGGGCCAGGCTGAAGGTGACCGTCATGTGCGGCGTGTTGCTCGCGCTGCCGGTTATGGCATACTGGATATGGGGCTTTGTAGTGCCCGGGCTGCTTGAGAGCGAAAGGAAGTTCGTACTGCCGCTCGTTGTGTCTTCCACGGTCCTTTTCTATCTCGGCTCGGTCTTCGCGTACTTCGCCCTTATGCCCGTTGTGATCAAGGTATTGTTGAGCTTCGGCACGGATTTCATAAAGCCGGAGATTACGATCGCCCCGCTTCTGGGTCTTATAATAAGGTTGGCGCTGGCCTGCGGCATACTGTTTCAACTCCCGCTTGTGCTCACAATACTGTGTTACTTTGGCGTGGTGTCGCCGCGTTGGCTCAAGGAGAAGTGGAGATACGCCGTACTCGCGAGCCTCATTCTGGGGGCGATAGCCACGCCCGCGGACGCGGCTTCACAGCTCATTTTGGCCGGTCCGATAATGGCCTTGTACTTCATCAGCGTTTACGTGTCCTATCTCGTCACGGCGGCCAAGAGGAAGCGCGGAGCCGACGAGAGCGATGAGGACTAGAAGGAACGGGGCGGACGGGTGCGGCGAGACGCACGGCAAGGCGAAGACGGGCGAGGCATGTGGGAGAACGGAGACCTGCAGACATGCCGCGGAGCGGGGACCGGACGGGGGCGGCCGAGGCCGAAGGACCGGCCCGTTTGAGAAGCCGGACGCCGTGCGAACCCGGGAAACACGGAGGATATGGTGCTAATAGCGATCGATATCGGCAATACCACAACGATGATGGGAGTTTTTCAGGGAGAAGACCTAATCGAGAAGTGGAGCGTCACCAGCGGGACGGCCAGGACGGCGGATGAGATCGCGCTGTTGATCAAGGGGCTTTGTTCATCATCGGACATAGTTCCCGAGAAGAACACTCGAGTTACCATAGCCTCCGTGGTGCCGTCCCTGACCGGCGCCTTCAGGGGAATGGCGTCCAAGCTATTCGGTAGTGAGGCATTGGTTGTTACAAGCGAGACTCCCACCGGCATCGAGATATGCTACAGAGATCCCGCGTCTGTCGGGGCGGATCGGATCGCGAACGCCGTGGCGGCGTCGAGTCTCCATAGACTGCCCGCCGTGGTGGTCGATCTGGGCACGGCCACCACTTTCGACGTGATCACGGGGGACCGGAAGTACCTCGGAGGCGCCATCGCCCCCGGACTTGTTACATCCGCCGAGTATTTGTTTCAGAAAGGGGCGAAGCTCTCGCCGGTCGATTTTGAGGCGCCGGTCAGAGCGATCGGCCGCACCACCGGCGAGAGCCTCGTGTCGGGTATCATGTACGGGGCCGCAGGCCAGGTGGACGAGATAGTCCGGCGGATCGCCGAGGAGCTCGGCGAAAAGCCCGCGGTCATAGGGACGGGAGGTCTTGTCGAAGTAGTGGCTCCGCTTTCGCGGTCCATTGAAACAGTGGACACGTCCCTGACGCTCCATGGGCTGCGGCTGATCACGGACATGAACTAGGGGCCGTGAGCCACAAACCGATCCACTACCGGATGTTTGGGACGCTTGCCGGGACCCATAGGCTGGTGTATATTTGACTGGTCGGTCTGGGTCCCTCCGGGGAGGTTCGTCCAAAGGGACCGTGCGGATCCCCTGCATTCAACATCTTGGGAAATGGGAACTTGGTGCATTTCAGCGTCGAGGGGATATCTCGGACGGCCTTGTGTTTCGATTCGACCGATTCAGATTTGTTCCCTCGATTGTTGGTACGGTGATTTGGAAGGAGGTCAGGAACAGATGGCGAAGGGACTGGAGTTTGACTCTTCCGCGCGCAGATTGCTGAAGATCGGCGTTGACAAGCTGGCGGACGCCGTGAGGGTCACGCTCGGCCCCCGCGGACGAAACGTCGTTCTCAACAAGAAATTCGGGTCGCCCACCGTCACCAATGACGGGGTGACCATAGCCAAAGAGATAGAGCTCGAAGACCCTCATGAGAACCTCGGGGCTTCGCTTATCAGGGAGGTGGCTACCAAGACGCAGGACGCAGCGGGGGACGGCACTACGACCGCCGCGATCTTGGCTCAGAGCATCGTCCGTCACGGAATGCGCAACGTGGCCGCGGGGGCGAATCCGATGGCCTTGAAACGAGGCATCGACAAGGGAGTCGCCGCGGTGGTGCGGGATCTGAAGAGGCAAAGCAAGCCGGTGAAGGGAAGGGAAGAAATCGCAAAGGTGGCCACGATCTCCGCCAACAATGACCGCACTATCGGGGAGATCGTCGCCGAGGCGATGGACAAAGTCGGCAGAGAAGGCGTGCTGACCGTAGAGGAGGCGAGGACTCTTGATACGCACCTCGAGTACGTGGACGGCATGCAGTTCGACAGGGGATACCTCTCGCCCTACTTCGTTACCGACGCGGAGACCATGGAGACGGTCCTTGAGGACGCTCTTGTTCTGATTCACGACAAGAAAGTAACCAATGTCCAGGAGCTGGTGCCGGTTCTGGAGAAGGTGTCGGCATCGGGCAAGCCGGTTCTGATCATCACCGAGGACATAGAAGGGGAAGTCTTGGCCACGCTCGTGGTGAACAAGCTGAGGGGGACCCTGGCGTGTTGCGCCGTCAAGGCGCCGGGCTTCGGCGACCGAAGGAAGGCGATGCTCGAAGACATCGCGGTTCTGACCGGAGGGTCCGTGATATCGGAGGAATTGGGAATGAAACTCGAGAGCGCGACGCTCGAGCTTCTGGGCAGTGCCAAGCGAGTGATTGTGGACAAGGAAAACACGACGATCGTCAAGGGCGGAGGGAAGGCGGCGGACGTCAAGGCGAGAGTCGCGGAAATCAAGAAGCAGATTGAGGACACCACTTCAGACTACGACAGGGAAAAGCTCGAAGAGAGGCGCGCCAAGCTCGCGGGCGCGTGGCCGTCATCAACGTAGGCGCAGCGACCGAGAGCGAAGTGAAGGAGAAGAAAGCGAGGGTGGAGGACGCGCTGTCCGCCACCAAGTCCGCCGTTGAAGAGGGCGTGGTAGTCGGCGGAGGCGTGGCGCTTATCAGGGCCTCTTCGGTTCTGGATAACGTGGATTGCACGGGCGACGAGGCCACCGGAGTCGAGATCGTTCGGAAGATACTCGCGGAGCCGAGCAGGACCATAGCGGAGAACGCCGGGGAGGAAGGCACGGTCGTCGTTGAGAGAATAGCGGCGGGCACCGGTGCCTTCGGGTTCAACGCCGAGACCGGGCGGTTCGAGGACCTGGAGAAGGCGGGCGTAATCGATCCGAAGAAGGTGACGCGGGTCGCCCTGCAAAACGCGGCGAGCATCGGCTCGCTTCTTCTGGCCACCGAAGCTATCGTAGCCGAGAAGAAGGAGCCTCCCGAGGGTGAAGAAGGCTCCTGAGTGAACGGGCGGGGCGGAATCCCAAAAGCATGAAGAAATCTTCGCGCAGGCTTGACGGCCTTCCCAGATATCTCTTTGCCGACCTTGAGAACGTCCGCGATGAGGCCAAGCGCGCCGGAAGGGAGATCCTGGATCTCAGCATAGGCGACCCCGACATGCCGACGCCCGGGCCGATCATCGACGCCCTGGCGCGCGCCGCCGCCGACCCGGCCAACCACCGCTATCCGACCGGCCGGGGGATGTCGACGCTCAGAGAGCGCGCCGCGCGCTGGTTCAATGAGAGGTTCGGCGTGAAGCTTGATCCCGAGCGGGAGGTTCTCTGCCTCTTGGGCTCCAAGGAAGGGCTTGCCCACCTTCCTCTGGCGGTGTGTGATCCGGGGGACGTCGTTCTTGTTCCCGATCCGGGCTACCCGGTGTACGGATCGGCGGCGATGCTGGCGGGGGCGAATCCGGTCCGGGTGCCGCTCAAGGAGGAGGATGCTTTCCTGATGGACGTCGAAGCCGCCTCGGACGAGGTCCGACGCGGGCTGAGGTTGTGTTATCTGAACTACCCAAACAACCCGACCGGCGCCGGAGCCAGTCTCGAATACTACCAACGGGCGGTTGAGGTCGCCGCTGAGCGGGGCTTCGTTATTTGCAGCGACGCGGCTTATTCGGAGATAACGTACGGGCGCATGCGGTCGCCGAGCGTCTTGCAGGCCGAGGGCGGGATGGAAACGGCGGTCGAGTTCCATTCCTTCTCGAAGACATACAATATGACCGGTTGGCGGATAGCTTTCGCCGTGGGAGATCCGGTTACGTTGAGCTGTCTGGAGAAGGTCAAGTCGAATATCGATTCGGGCGCGTTCCAGGCGGTGCAGGAGGCGGCGGTATCGGCGTTCGATCTGCCCCCCGAGGATCTGGAGAAAAGGCGCGAGGTTTATGAGAAGAGGAAGGATACGGTAGTGACCGCCCTCGAGTCGATGGGGTGTCGCGTATTCCCGCCGGCCGGCGCCGTCTACGTGTGGGCCGCGGTGCCCGAAGGCTACGATTCAACGGGCTTCGCCGCCGCCCTGCTTGAGCGAACGGCCGTTTCGGTCTCCCCCGGAGCGGGTTTCGGACCGTCGGGAGAGGGCTACTTCAGGATCTCACTCACCGCGCCCGAGGAGCATATAGAGCGGGCCATGGGGCGGATCGGGGAGCAGGGCTTCTGGACAAGATAAGACTGCTCGACATAGTCCTCCGGGGACACCACGGAGTGTCGTCCGCGGAAAGGGAGACCGGGCAGAAGCTCATGATCGACGTCGAGCTCGAAGCGGACCTGGAGGCCGCGAGTCGTGAGGACTCGCTCGACGCGGCGATCGATTACCGGCGTATCTACGGCGTTGTTGAAGAGACGGTCACCGGAAGGAACTTTCGGTTGCTGGAGGCTCTGACAAGACAGGTTGCCGTCGATTTGCTGGACGCTTTTCCGATCGAAAGCGTGCTCGTTAGAATCAGAAAAGAAAACGTCGGAGTCTCGGGGAACCTCGGGTGTTTCGAGGTGGAGATGAAGAAGAAGCGCGAACGAAGGGAAGAGGCGGCCGGCGGACCTCGGGAAGAAGAGAAGGGCTTGAGCGCGCATTGAAGCCGGTTCGAGAGCGGCAACGAGCGGAAGAGGCGACTCGGGACTATTCGAAGCCGAAAGAGAAGCGGAGCTCAAAAGGAAGCGCAAGTGAAGAAGGCGTATGTAGGTCTGGGATCCAATCTCGGCGAGAGGGAGCATCTTATCAGGACGGCCGCCGAGCGTCTGAACCTGATTCCGGGTACCGAGCTGGTACGGGTCTCGTCCCTTTATGATACGAAGCCCGTCGGAGATATCGAGCAGCCCGACTATCTCAACGCCGTCGCCTTGGTTCTGACGGAGTTGGACCCGGAGCGTCTGCTCTGGAACTTGCTTCTGATAGAGAGAGAGCTGGGCAGGTCCAGGCGAAGGCGCTGGGAGCCTCGGCCGATAGACCTCGACCTCATCTTCTTCGACAACGCGGTGGTGGAGAAGCCCGGCCTTACCGTGCCTCATCCGGAGGCCCACAAGAGGGCTTTTGTCCTGGTGCCCATGAGCGAGCTTGCCCCGAACCTCGTTCACCCCGTTCTGGGGAAGACTATGGCTGAGTTGCTGGGGGAGCTGAAGGTACAGGGATCGGTCAAGAGGAAGGGGCGGTTCTGGCAGTAGAATGAGCGGCAGGAAAAGCTACATCGCCGTCGAGGGGGTAATAGGCGCCGGAAAGACCAGCATGGCCCGTAAGATGGCGGAGCGGCTCGGGGCCAGATTGGTGTTGGAGGAAGCGGAGGGAAACCCTTTCCTCACGGAGTTCTATCGTGACCGCAAGCGGTTCGCCTTCCAGACTCAGCTTTCCTTTCTGGTTCAGAGGTGCGGGCAGGCGCAGCTGATCTCGCAGCAAGACATGTTTCGTCGCGTCACGATAAGCGACTATCTTCTTGAGAAGGACAGGGTATTCGCTTCGGTCAACTTGAGCGAGAGGGAGCTTACGCTTTATAACAAGCTGGCGAAGGTGTTGAGCGTCGAGATTCCCACCCCGGACCTGGTGGTCTACCTCGTAGCCAGGGCAGACGTGCAGCTCAAGCGGATAAAGAAGCGGGGGCGTCCCTACGAGAAGGACATCGACAAGGCGTACCTACAGGCTTTGAGTGCCGCCTACAACAACTTCTTCTTTCACTACTCCGCCGCCCCTGTTATCGTCGTCGACACGAGCGATACGGATCTCGAACGGGACGCGAAGGCGTTCGAGGCGATACTGAAGTTGGTACGGCGCCACGAAGGCGGGACTCTGTACTATCGTCCGACCGGAGACGCCTGAACTCAACGGAGGTCTGGCTTGTCTATGAGTGCGGAGAAAACAACCGTTCAGACTATACGGGTCAAGAAGCGGGATGGGGCCAAGGTAGTTACCGTGACCGCCTATGACTACTTTACGGCGAAATTGGCCGATCGGGCCGGCGTTGACGTGATACTCGTGGGCGACAGCCTGGGAATGGTGATGCTCGGATATGAGAGCACGCTTCCCGTGACTATGGAAGAAATGCTCCATCACGTTAAGGCCGTTGCCCGGGCCCGACCGAAGGCCATGGTAGTGGCCGACATGCCGTTCATGTCCTTTCAAGCAGGCTGGGAGGAGGCGGTGAAGAACTCGGGCCGCTTCGTCAAGGAAGGCGGGGCGGACGCCGTCAAGTTGGAGGGAGGGTTGGCCGTCCTGGAGAAGGTCAAGGCCATTCTGCGGGCCGGCATCCCGGTGATGGGTCACGTGGGCCTGACTCCTCAGTCGATACTCAAGTTCGGGGGATACAGGGTGCAGGGCAAGGGGCAACGCGCCAGGGAGGCGGTCATCGCCGACGCGCGCGCTCTCGACGAAGCGGGCTGCTTCTCGATGGTGCTGGAGGGCGTTCCGGCTTCCCTGGGCAAGGAGATCGCGTCTAAGGTCAAAGCGGTGACCATCGGCATAGGGGCCGGACCCGACTGCGACGGTCAGGTTCTCGTGTGCCACGACCTTTTGGGAATAAACGACGAGCTGACACCGAGGTTCGTCAGGCGTTACGCCTCGTTGGCGGCCGACACACAGGCGGCTTTCGAGAAGTTCGCCGAGGACGTGCGGGAGGGCAAGTTCCCGTCGCCGGAGGAGTGCTATGACGACGGCGGCCCGAAGCAATGATGCCGAGGCCTCGCGCCGGGAGCCGCCCATGGAGATAGAGCGCTGAAGATCATCAGATCCATCCGTTCCATGCGCCGCGCAGCTCGAGAGGCGCGGCTGGAGGGCCGGAGCATAGGGTTCGTCCCGACCATGGGGTACCTGCACGAAGCTCATCTCCGTCTTCTGGACAGGGCGGTCGCGGAGACGGACCTCTCCGTCATGAGCGTGTTCGTGAACCCCCAGCAGTTCGGTCCGCGCGAGGACTATGAGAAATATCCCAGAGATGAGCCGCGCGACCGAGCCTTGGCCCGCGGGAGGGGATGCGAGATCATGTTTTGCCCTTCCGCCGAGCACATGTACCCGGCGGGCTTCGCGACTTCGGTGAGGGTCAAAGGTCTTGAGAACAAGTTGTGCGGGATCTCCCGGCCCGGTCACTTCGAGGGCGTCTGCAACGTGGTGCTGAAGTTGGTGAACATAGTCGGACCGGACAGGCTATACCTCGGCCAAAAGGACGCGCAACAGGCGTTCATCTTGGAGAAGATGATCCGAGATCTGGATCTCGATGTCTCGGTTGTCGTCCGTCCTACCGTGAGAGAGCCCGACGGCCTGGCCATGAGCTCGAGGAACGTCTATTTGACAGAGGCCCAGAGGGCACAGGCGCCGGTTCTATTCAGGGCCCTGAAGTCGGGTGAGCGGGCGATCAGGGACGGCGAGCGGACGCCCTTGCGCGTCAAGAAGATCATGCGGCGGAAATTCGAAGACGCGCCGCTTGCGCGCGTTGAGTACTTGGAAGCCGTGGATGCCGCCGATCTCGAGACGCCAAAGAGGCTCGGAGGCCGGGTCTTGCTCGCGGGCGCCGTTTGGTTCGGTAGAACGCGGCTCATCGACAACGTCATCGTGAAACTGTGATCGGGTACAGCGGGTTCAATGAGAGATAGTTGCTGCATAGTGATGGCCGCCGGCCTGGGAAAGCGGATGGGCCGCGCCGTGCCGAAGGTCCTCTTGGAGCTTGAGGGCCGGCCCCTCGTGGCGTACGTCGTGGAGGCCGCGTATGAAGCGGGCCTCGCGCAGGTAGTCGTCGTCGTCGGTCACGGCAGAGACCGGGTGCGGGATGCCCTGGCCGCGCATCCCGTGGATTTCGCAGTGCAGGAGGAGCAGCGGGGGACCGCGCACGCGGTGATGCTGGCGCTGCCCGCCGTGAGCCCAGGGACCCGACTCGTCGTGACCATGAGCGGCGACTCGCCCCTGGTCAAGGCATCGACGCTGAAGGGCTTGCTGGCGCGTCACGGTGAGGCGGGAAACGCGGCGACCGTCTTGACGGCGGAGGTGCCGGACCCCGCCGGCTACGGCCGGATAATTAGGGATCGGGAGGGCGCTTTATCTGCTATCGTTGAAGATAAGGACTGCGACGAGTCCCGTAAGTCGATCCGAGAGATCAACTCGAGCGTTTACTGCTTTCAACACGCCCCTCTTGTTCACGCCTTGAGTCTCGTGCGTGACAATAACGTTCAGGGGGAGTACTACTTGACCGATGTCATAGGCATACTGAGAAGAGGGGGATTTCGGGTTGGGGCTCACCCCGCCGAGGACTGGAGGGAGGTGCTCGGCGTAAACAGACCCGAGGAGCTGGAGCGAGTGAAAGCCGCGATCGAAGGTATGATGTAAGAGGGAGTGTCGGCATCGAAGGGTCCCGGACGTGAGGAGGTGGATTGAACGGGGACGCGGCGGCATATGCGCACGTTTCCGCACACAATGACGGACAGACTCTGGGCGGCGTGGAGAATGAAATACATTCAAGAAGAGCTCAAGACCGCGAAGGAATGCCTGTTCTGCCGGGCCATAGGGTCCGACTCCGACAAGGAGCTCCTCGTGCTACACAGGGGCAAGACCTGCGTGATCATGCTGAATGCGTATCCGTACAATCCGGGGCATCTCATGGTGGCCTGCAATCGCCACTTGTCGTCCATGGGGGAATTGAGCCCGGAGGAACGAACGGAGATCATGGAGCTGGCGGCTCTCTCCGAGAAGATCCTGGGCAAGGTCTACCATCCCCAGGGACTCAACGTGGGGCTGAATCTGGGACAATGCGCCGGCGCCGGCGTTCCGGGCCATCTGCATCTCCACATCGTCCCGAGGTGGGTCGGGGACACGAACTTCATGCCCGTCTTGGGGGAGACGAGAGTGCTTCCGGAAGAGCTCGACGCCACATACGAGAAACTGCATGAAGCCCTCAAAGAGACGAAGGCCTAAGAAGCGGGAAAACCCGTGGGCCGGAGGATTGAGGGCGCTGGGACTCACGCTCCTCACGGCTCTGGTGGGGGTTTTTCTGGCTTCGGCTCTTCTGAGTCCGCTCGGGGAGGCGCCGGAGGAGCCGATCGTCCTAAAGGACGTGAGAGTTCAAGTGCTCAATGGATGCGGCCTCCAAGGAGCCGCGCAACGGGTCGCCGGCGTTCTCAGGCTTCAAGGATATGACGTGACGGAGGTCGGCAACGCGTCATCCTTTGATTATGAGACCACGATGGTCCTGGACAGGCTGGGGAAGGGCGGACGGGCCGGAGAGGTCGGCGTGGCCCTGGGCGTGGAATATGTTATAATTCAGAGAGTAGAGGGATCGCCCTTTGACGCTACGGTTATCGTCGGAAGAGACTTCAGGAGCCTCGTAGACGGCTAGAGCTCGGCGAAGCGGGCGAGGGGGGGTGAGAACCCTTCAGTCCGCGATCTGAGGAGGTGATTTTAGTGGGCTTTGGTGCTCAAGAACTGATAATAATCCTGCTCATACTGCTCGTCATCTTCGGCGGCAAGAAGATACCGGAGCTGGCCAAGGGTCTGGGCCGGGGAATGAAGGAGTTCAAGAAGGCCAGCCGGGATGATGAAGAGACGGGGGACAGCGACAAGGATAGACTGGAACCGCCGAGACGAGAGACTTAACGGAAGCGCACGGAGCTCCGACCTACCGCCGCTCCCGCCAAACGGGCGGCGCGAGGCCGAATACCGCGGAGATCGCCCGGCGCCCCTATCTCGGGCTTTGTGAGGGCCTAGTACTTATCCCTTAAATCCTTTATCTCGGCTTCCTCCTTGAGTTCCGCTATCCACTGGTTGTAGGCGCGGTTCTGCTTCTGCTGTATTAGGCTTTGGATCAGGCTCGCTTTGTTTTCCTCGAACCCCTCGGGGTCCGGTTCCTTGACCTCATCAACACGAATCACGTAACTTCCTCGAGTGCCCTTGACCGCGACGGGCGGGGCGCCGACGGAATCTGCGAAAGCGGCGCCGGCGAGTTTGGGTTCCCGCCCGACTCCGACGACGTATCCCGATCGATTGAACGGCCCTGCTGTCTTGACTTCAAGGGACTCCGCCAAGGCAACGCCCTCGAGCGAATCGACCCCGGCGGCGGCCGCGGCGATCGATTGAGCTTTAGCGAAGGCCGCATCGGCGCGTCTTTCATCGCGAAGAGCCGCGAAGCACTCGTCTCTCACCTCGTCAAAGCTCTTCAGCCTTTTCTTTTGCCTGTCCAAGAGCTCAATGAAGTAGTGCCCGCTGTAGTTGCTGACCGGTCCCCTTACCTCTCCGACGGGCATCGAAAACGCCTGCTCATTGGCTCTCGGAAGGCCCGAAAGGCCGGGGATGTAGGTCTCTTTGGTGAAGAAGGGCGTCTCCGAAACCTCCAGGCCGTTGGCAAGGGCGGCCTCTTTCAGGGACATGTCTTCCATAATCAGACTCTCTATGCCCTGGACTTTTTCCAATAGCAGGTCCACCGTGGGTTGTCCGGGCGAAACGGTCTTTAGTATGTTCCTGAAATCCACCTGCTCCACCTCGTCCACGGTTGTCTTTTCCACCAACTTGACGAGATGATACCCCTGGGGGTCCAGGAACGGCTCGCTGACCTCGCCTTCTTCCATGGAGAACAGCACGTCCTCCATGGCCTGGTTCAGCTCCCCTTTCTTGAACGCCCTGCCCGGGTTTCCTCCGTCGTCCGCGGCAGGCCCTTCCGAGTATATCCGGGCCATTTCCTCGAAGTCCTCGCCGCCCCTTATCTCCTCGAGAATCCGATTCAAATCGCCGACGACCTCGGCCGAGTCGGCGGGGCTGGGCTTGAGCTCCAAGAAGAGATAGGCCAGTTTGGCCTTCTCGGGCTCCGTGAAGCGCTCCTCGTTGTTCTTGTAGTAGTCTCTTGCCTGCTTCTCGGTAATCCTCGCCTCATCGATCTCCATCTGAGCCGGATCTACGAAAACGTAGCTCACCGTGCGCGTTTCATTGTTCATATTGTATATCTGCCTGATCTCCGGTTCCGAGACCTTGACCCCCCAAGCGATAAGGTACTGAAGCTTGTTGGTCGGCAGCGAGGATCTGACGTAGTTCTCCAGAGTAGTCCAGTCAAGGGTCGGATCTTGTAGTCTGGCCCTGTATTTCTGTACGTCGAAACGCCCGTCCGTCTGAAACTCCTCGGCGTACTGCACGATGGGCGGGGGATCCATTCTGATCGTGTAGATGACCTCTTCGTCTGTTGCCTCGAAGCCGCGCCTTGAGGCTTCCTGGTTCAGGAGGATATTCTGAACCAGATCGTTCCAAGCCTGCTCCCTTATTGCTTCTGTTTGGGCGTCGGTCAGGGGCTGGTCGTATTGCCGCCTATAGTTCTGGAGCATGCCGCGCACGTTCTCCTCCAGCTGTCGCCGACTTATCGCGTACCCGTCGATCTTCGCGGCTGTCCCGGCGTCCGGACTCCTTCCGGACTGGATGTCCATCCCCCATGCCAGGAAGATCAGGCCTACGAAGGATATGATTGTGATCCAGAGTATCGTCTTGGTGTTTTCTCTGAGGGCCTTCAGCATGTCTCAACGCTTCCTTCCATGTGTTGCCCGCGCGCGGGAGCGGGGGGCCGCGCGGCCTCAAGATTGTCTCCCCGGGCGCCTCCGGGGGGCTTTTCCCGGCGAAGATCGCAATGTCCTCTCGGGTGTGGATTGTAGCAAAGGGGAGGCGCCTTGCATAGACGCAAAAGGGGCCCACCCGGTCAGCCGCCGGGGCCGCGGGGAGCAAGGAGACCCCTTCGACCGCCTCGGGCGAAGCGGCGGTCAGCACGGCGCCCCGGCCCCGGGGAGTTGGGTTTGACGCGCCCTCCGGCGTCGTGTAGTATCTGCTCCGTGAGACTATTCCCATGAGACCGTTGAAGATGCATGAGCCGAAAGTCCTACACATCGATAGCGGAAGGGGCAGGCGACGATGGTCGATATCGGACCGTGGCTTTTTCTGAGCCTGGCCCTACTGGCGCTGCTTGCCCTTTCGGCCTTCTTCTCCGGGGCTGAGACGGCTTTATTCTCCCTGAACAGAATACAGCTTGGAAGGATGAGGGAATCCGGGGACTCCGTATCGGCGCGGATACTCATCGTGCTCGGCACGCCCAACAGGCTCCTCACGTCGCTGCTGATCGGCAATACGCTCGTGAACGTCGCGACCGCCGCGGTGGCGACGACGGTTCTCCTCGAGCTCACGCACCGCTGGGGAGTCGAGCTGGCCGTGGTGATAGACACCGCGCTCGTTCTCTTGTTCGGCGAGATCATCCCCAAGACCCTGGCCGTGAGCTTCCCCGAGGCTTTCTCCAGGTCGGTGGTGAGGCCCCTTCAGCTCTTCATGTCGGCGGCCGCTCCCTTCGCGCGCGTCGCCGTGGCCGTATCCCGGAGAATGCTGAGGCTGCTGAGTGTGCAGGACACGTCCCTCAAGCTGGGCCTTCTGACACAAGGGGAGCTGCGCAAGCTCTTTCACGAGCTGGAAGAGGGAGAGGTCATGTCGGAGCTCGAGGCGCGGATGACTCGCAACATCTTCAGCTTCTCGGCCACGCCCGCCCAGAGTGTAATGACCCCTCGTGTGGACGTCGTATCGGTTTCGGCCTCGGATCCCGTTGACGAGATGGTCAAGAGAATCAAAGAGTCCCGTCACAGCCGGATACCGGTCTACTCGGAGGGAATAGACAATGTAATAGGCTTCATCCGCGCCAAGGAGTTCCTGCTCGATCCCACGATGCCCGTGTCGAGTTACGTGAGGCCCGTACTGATAGTCCCCGAGAAGAAGAGGATCGATGAGATCTTCCAAGAGATGCAGGCCAAGCGATGTCCCATGGTTGTGGTCGTCAACGAGTACGGGGAGCTGGTGGGCATAATAACGCAGGAAGATCTCGTGGAGGAGATAGTCGGGGAGATATATGACGAGTTCGAGGCCGAGGAGGCTCCAGTGGCGAAGAAGGGCGAGGGCGAATACCTCGTGGAGGGCCTCATCAGCATCGAAGACCTGAACAGGGAGCTGGATCTCGACATCCGGGCGGAGGAGTCGGTCACCTTGAACGGGTTTCTTTGCGAGAGACTGGATCGACTCCCCGTGAAGGGGGACGTAGTGAAGGTGGACGGCATCACGCTGGAAGTGCTCGAGGTGCAACAGAATCGTTGTGAGCGTTGCCGGCTCACGATGGAGATCGAGGAAGAGGGGTCATGAACGCTCGGCGATCCACGGAATGCTCGGTAGCCTACCCTGGGTCCGGCGGAAGCAGGAGGTTCGGCCTATGAGCGGCTTGGAGGGCGCGGCGATCATCTTCGTGGCGCTCCTGGCGTCCGCCTTCTTCTCGGGCTCCGAGACCGGCATGGTCTCGGTCAATAGGATACGGCTGAGGGCCAGAGCGAGGATGGGGCAGCCGGGGGCGAGGCGCTTGAGCCGAATACTGGACAAACAGGAGAAGGCCCTCAATACGGTACTGGTGGGTAACAATCTGACGGTCGTGGGGGGGAGCGTCGTGGCGACGGCCATCGCCCAGAACCACTTCGCCACGGCCGGTCCCGTCGTGGCGACGATCTCCATGACGTTGCTGCTTCTCATATTCGGGGAGATCGTTCCCAAGTCTTACTTCAGGGCGAGAGCCGACGCCGTAATGCCCCGCGCCTCGGGTCCCTTGTATGCGGTCTCCATTGTGCTCAAGCCCCTGGTGGAGCTCGCGTCGTTCATTACCGGTTTTCTTTTCCTCCTTATTCGAAAGAAAAGGAGAAGCACGTTCGTTACGCGGGAAGAGCTGAGGCTCATAGTGAGGGAAAGCGGCCGAGAGGGGGTGCTGAGACTCTGGCAGAGACGCATGCTCGAGGGGGTGTTCGAGCTCGGTTCGACCGTGGTCCGGGAAGTGATGATTCCTCTACCGGATGTTGTTAGCATATCCGAAAGCGCAAGCGTCGAGACGCTGAAGGCGCAGCTCAGACTGCGCGGGCATACGAGGTTTCCGGTATACAGAGGGCGAGTGGACGAGATCGTGGGCCTCATCAACGTCTTTGACGTGCTGTTCAGCCGGGGAAAGATACAGCCCGGCGCGTCCATTAGGCCCTTTGTGAGGCCGATACCGGTCATTCCGGAGACGAAGAGGATCGACCTGCTCCTGTATGACCTTCAGAAGGAGAGGGCGCCGATGGCCGTGATAGTGAACGAGTTCGGGGCCTGTATCGGCATTGTCACGGTGGAGGACATTGTTGAAGAGATAACCGGCGAGATGACGGACGAGCACGAAGAGGCCGAGATCAAGATCCGCTCGCTTGGAGAGGGCGTCTATCTGCTGGATGCCAAGACCGACATAGACGACATAAACGCCGAGCTGGAGTTGAAGCTTCCGAAGGAGCGTTATGATACGGTGGGAGGGCTTGTGCTGAAGAGTCTCGGGCGTATACCAAAGGTGGGCGAGAAGGTCACCGTGGCCGGTGTGGCTTTCGAGGTTCTGGGCGTGCACAAGTTCGGCATCCGGACGATAAAGGCCACCCTGGCGGCCGGGGAAACGAATGAAAACGGAGCTTAAGCAATATCAAGGGGACGGCCCGTTCATATTCTGCGACTACTGGGCCAGCGTTCTGCGGCTGAGAAACGTGCTGAGCCGAAGACTCCTGGACAGGGGCTTGATCTCGCTTGAGGTTTTCAGGAGGGGGCTTGACCGTCCCAGGGCGAAGCTTCCCAAGTTCAGGTACTACCTTCTCGCCTTTATTCTCGGCCCGGGGATGATCCCGTACAAGGTGGCGCTGGATCTGGCCGTACTGATGAGGTCCAAGGGGAGAGGCAAGGAAGTAGGCAGAGTGGATGCGATGCTGGAGCGATTCAAGCTCCGCATGGAGCGGGATCCGGCCGATCCGAAGTGGGTGAAACTCAAGGCGGGAGAAGAGGAGATCGAGGGCAAGGTCCTGGATCCCACAAGAGTCTCCGTTGCAACCAGTCTCTTCTATCCGACCTACAAGATAATCATCGCGGCGGTCATGGTCCTTTCGCTCAGCGCGGTCGTCATCTATCTGGTGCCTGAGATAACGGTGCCGTACTTGGAAGTATCCCTCTTCGGGACGCTTTCATACGGAGTTCTCTTTGCATTGATGTTGCTCATCTTCAGAGACTTGAGCACGGCGGTGATCGCCCCCCTGCCGGTATTCGCGCTCATATACTTGAGCAGGATCTCAGGAGACCCTCGATTGTTCGTCGTGCAGGTCGTGGCGATCGGGGTCGTTTTCTATCTCGTTGATATATTCTTCATTCCCAGACCGATGCCGCCCGCGCTGTTCTTCTACGTCAATGACCCTCAGAGCCCTCTTTACCCCTATGAAAAGGGCCACGCGCCCTATTGGCTCGAGGGCAAGTACTACTGGGTATGGAGGTTCGTAACGCTTGCCCCCGCCGAGTTCCACAAGTTCTGGGAGAAGGACTGGGAGCGCGTTGAAGTATGGGTCAGGGCGGATGAGGGGGAGACGGCCGGGCGAATAGAATGGCTCGCTGCCGACGTGCACTACAGGGAGCTGTGGTTCGATTACCTCAAGTGGAGCGGAGACAACGGCGCCGCCAAACAGATGAATCAGCTCGATCGTCTGTTGCGGAGAGGGGAAAAAGAGATCGTATGGGTTGTCGAGTTGGGGATGGACCTCTTGTTTCACAGTCCGTTCCTGCGGGGCATCTTCTTGAGCAGGCGAAAGAAGGGCAGGATCGCAGGGGCGTTCTTCAGGCTCATCAGGGCCGCTTTGCCCAAGAGAAGAAGGGACAGGTTCAGGCACTACCGGGAGCGGCTGGAAGAGCTCGACCTGGAAGGTCAGAGCTTCCTTCAGGACGTCCCCGAGCATTTCAGGAATATGGCACTTAGGCAGATGATTTGCCTTCCTTGGACCTACTGGCGCTACCCGCTCGGCGCGGGGAGCTGCGTCAGAGTGAACACCTACGATCCTCAGGGGGCGTTGGTGGCCGCCCCGGAGCTTGCCGCCGACCCGCAGTATCAAATCAAGGCCAACAAGAAGAAGCCCGCACCGAGCGATGAACGCTAGACCCTCTGCCCGGTTTTCTGTCTCGAATGCATGACTTGGCCCGGCCATTCTCTCCATGTGCGCATGCAAGAATCCGGGGCATGGTACGGCTCGGACTAGGTTTGCGAGTCCCTCGCCGTTCCACTTCCTCTTTCCACCTCAGATCTCCATTCCGTCCCATTCCTATGGCATTCCCGTTCCATTTCCTTCCTCTGCCCATGCCATTTCCTTCCGGTTTCCTTCCCATTCCCGTCGCATTCCAACTGTGGGCTTGACATGAGTGTCCCTATGTGTTATCATTTCTTGAATTAGGAGGAAGCGTGCATGTGATCGGACCGCGTTTGTGATTCAATCGCCCTTGGTGATACCCCTTGGCGGCTCTTAGGCCTTGGGGCTTTCTTGTTGCGTTTGAACCGATACCCGCGTCTTATGAGACACGAATATGCCGCGAAGAACGCAGACTCGCTTGTGTAAAACAACCACCGCCGCGCGGATACCGACCATTGTCATTGCCCTGATCCTCGTCCAATCGGCCTTCCCCGTACATTCCGCTACGCTGTTCTCACTGGTAGACACGGGAGAGCTGTTCTCCTCTTCGGACGGCGGTATGACTTGGAGTGCCCATGCGGCCCTTCCCGTGGTTGATGCGGTGTGCATCGTCGCCGGTGCCTCAAGCTCTGAGCTATACCTGGTTAGCCGCTCGGGATTGGTCTACCGCTCCGACGACGCCGGAGCGGCTTGGGATGCGGTGGGGTCGGTCGCGTCGGACGACGTCGCGGACATGGGCATACGCGGTGACGGGGTTATTCTGCTGCTGACGGAGTCCGGTACGGTGTATGGCTCAACCGACATGGGCGTCTCATTCGCGCCCCAAGCCGCTCTGACGGGTTCCGACTTCACGGCGTTGGAGACGGCCGGTGAGGACACGGTTTATGCGCTGGGGGCCGGGGGAGGGGTCAGCCGGAGCATCGATGGCGGAACGAGTTGGGCCGCGGCGGGAGTGATAACGGTGCCTGATGCCGCCGATCTGGTCGTTATGGGCTCGAACCTCTACGCGGTCTCGGGGACCGGGTGGGTCCATAGAAGCGTGAACGAGGGTGCCGCCTGGACGGCCGTGGGGACGCTTTCTCAGGTTCACACGGTGGCGCTCGCGACGGATGGGACCGAGCTCTACGCCGCTACACTCGAAGGCGAGATCGCCGGCTCTGTGGACGGGTTTGATTGGGAATGGCGAGGCTCGGTAAACCAGATGCGTCTGACCGCGCTCGGAACGGATGTTCCCGCAGTGACGGGAGTGGGAGGCCCGCCGTTCAAGTCTCCTACGTTGTCTCTGGGGCGGAGCTACCCCAATCCTCTCACTCCGGGCGCGGGCGTGACTCACTTGCCATTCACGTTGGAGCGTCGGGGATTCGTGGAGCTGAATATCTATGACGCCGAGGGCCGTCTCGTGAGAAGGCTCGTCGCGGACGAGCTCTCGGCCCGAAGCTACAGGGTTCCCTGGGACGGAGCCGACGAGAAGGGGATCCCGGTGGCATCCGGGGTATATTGCTGCGAGCTCAAATCCCGAGGCCTGGCCGCCTTCGGGAAGATCGCGGTTGTCAGATGAGCGCCGGGCGCGTTGGGCCGATCGGGCCGCCGTTTGAGCCGCGGGGTCAAGCCATACGGATCGGAACGTAAAACGGGTTTGGGCAATCTCCCGGTTCTCAAGATATCGGGAGCTAAATGTTCGACGAAGCGGCGTGCCGGGAGAAGTGAGGCCGGTTGAGCCGCCCCGGCGCCAACCTTGGGAGGGTTCTCATGCTGAACGGTACAAGGAGAGTCTTGGTAGCGGTCGCGGCGACTTTCATGGGGCTCGCCGCCGGCGCAACGGCCTTTGGCGCGACGTTTTTTTCAGTGGAAAACGTCGGCCCTCTGAGCGGCGGCGCCGATGTGCCTATTGCCGTGGATGCCCGGGGAAACCCGCACATTACCTACCAGGACGTCTCAACCGATGACCTGATGTACGCATACAAGATCGGCGAGGTCTGGTTCATTGAGACGATCGATACGGGAGGCGACGTCGGCAACTTCAGCTCTATAGCGCTCGACGCCTCCGGGGTCCCGCACGTCGGATTCTACAACGGGAGCTCCGAAGACGTTCACTATGCCGTCAGAGAGAACGGCGAGTGGACCACGGAGCTTGTCGATTCCGATGGTTACGTGGGATGGTACGTGTCTCTGGCCTTGGACCATCAGGGCAGACCCCACCTGGCCTATCTGGACACCACGAACGACAATCTCAAGTACGCGGTAAAGAACGGCGGGAGCTGGTCGGTGAGCACGGTGGACGCCGGCGGCGAAGTGGGAGCGTCCTCGTCGATCGCGGTGGACCCTCAAGGGCGGGCGCATATCGCCTATCTGGATCGAACCAATGAGAACGTCAAGTACGCCTACAAAACTCCGGAAGGCTGGAACAAGGATACCGTTGATTCGATGGGCGGCATAATAGGCTACATATCGGTCGCCGTCGGACACGACGGAAACCCCCACATAGCCTACTATGAAGAGACGGGGGACGATCTGAAGCATGCCGTGAGGAGCGGCACGTCGTGGATTACGGAGGTCGTGGACGATACGGGCTTGGTCGGCTCATACAATTCAATCGCTGTCGACGCCGACGGAAACCCCCACATCAGTTACGCGGATGTGGGGAACAACTGTCTGAAGTACGCGCGCCACACAGGATACAGCTGGATAACACAGACGGCGGATGCGACGGAGTACACCGGCCAGTACACCTCAATCGCTCTTGACGCAAAGGGCGTTCCTCACATCTCGTATTGCGAGTTCTTGGACACCGACGAGATCCGGTTCGCCGACGCGTCCGTTCATCTTCTCTCTCCCGCGGCGGGAGAGGAATGGGAGGCGGGGGGAGTTGGCACCGTCCGCTGGACCGGTCCAGGCGCGGTCGATGTCTTTTTGTCGGAAGACGGCGGGGCCTCATACATCACGGCCCTGTCCGGAGTGGGAGGGGATTCCGTCCTCGTGGACGTTCCGATGTGGGATACGGACGGCGCCCGAGTGAAGATAGTCAGAGACAATCCCTACTCGGAGTCCACATCCGAGGCTTTCTCGATCCTTCCGCGTCTTGAGCCCGCTCAGTTCTTCACCTCAACTCCGGACGTGCAGAACGACGTGATGTCGGGAACGTCAATTGCCTTGGGCGCGAACGGCGCCCCTCACGTAGCCTACGGACACGCCATGATTCATGAGCTTTACTACGCTTACAAGGCGGGCGGGAGTTGGTGCTACGAGACCCTTCCGGTTTCAGGCGCCGGCACCTCGATCTCGCTTGTCATGGACGACGAAGATATCCCTCACATCGGATACCACGGCTATTACGACGGCAATCTGATGCATTCATATAGGACCGGATCTTCGTGGACGACGGAGATCGTGGACGCCTCGGGCGACGTCGGGGGCGGGGTGTCTCTGGCTTACAGCGATCTCTCCGGCTTTTACATGAGCTATCAGGACGACGCCGAGTTGAGCCTGAAGTGCGCTCACAACAGCGGCGGCGGCTGGACGACCGAGACGGTTGACGACGCCAACACCGTTGACGCCTACACTTCCATAGCCCTCGACGGCGCCGGCGCGCCACACATCGTCTACTATGATTTCGGCAACGACGATCTCATGTACGCGACCAAGAGCGGATCGAGTTGGTCGATTACGAGAGTCGACGAAGGCGGAGACGTCGGACGAGATGCCTCCGTCGCCGTAAGCGCTTCGGGAACCGTGCACGTGAGCTACTACGACGCCACGAACGACGATCTGAAACATGCATATAAGGTCGGAGGCCTTTGGACTATTGAAGTCGCGGATGAAGGGGGCAACGTCGGGGGCAGCTCGTCGATCGCGCTGGACGCCCGCGGTGTTCCTCACGTCGCCTACCAGGACTACGACAATGATGATCTCAAGTACGCCTACAAGAACGGGGGGGCCTGGACGGTTCGCACTATTGATTCCGAGGGCAACGTCGGTCGATACGTGTCCCTAGCTTTGGACAGCGACGGAAACCCTCGGATAACTCACGGGACGAGCCAACTAGAGCTCAAGTACGCATCTGCCGCGATTGAGATGAGAAATCCCTCGGGGGGGACGCTCTGGCCGGTGGGAGCGCTACGGCCCGTATACTGGGACGGGGTCGGACCGGTCGACATCCATCTTTCCGTGGACGGCGGCGCGAGCTTCTGTCCGCTTGCTACCGACATGACGGAGGGATCTTGGACGCTGACGGTGCCGCACATGCCCTCACGCTTCTGTGTTCTCAAGCTCGAGAGGGAAAGTCCCAGGTCGGTGGCCTTGAGCGATTCCTTCTTCACCATCGAGTCTTCCATATCTCTGCTCGCGATGTTCGTGGCGCCCGCGCCGCCCGGCGGAAAGGGAGTACTCATCACTTGGGAGACGGACCCGGGGCCCGAAGATCTGGCGGGGTACAGGCTGGATCGCGCACTGCCCGAGGAGAGCACATGGAAGACGCTGGTCGACGGGACAAGAGCGACCAGCTACTTGGATTCGGACTCGCAAGCCCAAGCGCGCTACCGGCTATACGCGGCGAACGGCCTCGGCGAGGAGCTCCTTCTCGGTGAGAGGCGCCTCGGTCCATCGGCGCTGCTTTCGGCCTGGCCCGTTCCCTATTCGGGGGGCGAGCTTTCGATCTCATTCGCGACGGCCGGCGGATTGGGGGGAGGCGCCGGGCTCGCTGAGGTTGCTCTGTTCGACGCGGCCGGCAGGCTTGTCCGTGTAGTCGGGAGAGGGATGTATCCCGCGGGCGTCCAGCGTCTAACCTGGAACGGGCTGGACGATGAGGGGCACCGCGTGCAGCCGGGCGTATACTTCCTCCGATCATCGAGCGGCGGTCAGGCGAAAAAGATCAAGGTGATGATCGTCCGGTAAGGCCGAGCCCGGCAAGACATCCTGCGCCCATAAGCCTCTCCGTCCATCAGCGAGCAAGACCCCCAACGCTGTTCTGCTCCGCAACAACGTTTCAGATTAGAACGCCCAAACTGTATCATATTGAAACACTGTGCTTATGAGGGCGCTGAGGCGGGGGATGAGTCAGCCGGGCTTGAGTTATAAGACCAATTGTAGGAACCACTTAGGCTTGGCGACGTTTAACTGGGGCATACGGCCCTATTGGCACGCCGGTTGCCTAAAGACAGGGCAAAAGAGAGCTTGCCGGGCGGGGTGTCCGGCAAGAATGTGACTGGCCGGGCAAGGTGTCCGGCAGGAGGGTAACGGGTCGGGCCGAGAGTCCGGCCAAGGAAAGGCTGTTCATAGGGAGGTGAGTTGCAATGACGTTGGTGAGATGGAGTCCATGGAGAGATCTGGTTTCGGTCCAGGACGAGATGAACCGGCTCTTCGACGGGCTGATGAGGCGCAGAGATGCGGGGACCCCGGGCGAATGGATGCCCGCGGTTGACATCTCGGAGACCGACGAGGAGTTTGTAGTGTCGGCGGATACGCCCGGCATGAAGGCCGAGGATATCAAGATCTCGGTTGCGAACAACGTTCTCACCCTGCGTGGAGAGAAGAAGAACGTCCGGGAGGACAAGGAGGAGAACTTCCACAGGATCGAGAGAGCCTACGGTAGCTTCGAGCGTACGTTCTCGCTCCCGTCGGGCGTTGATTCGCAGAACATCAGGGCGAAGTACAAGGACGGTGTTCTGGAGGTAAGGCTTCCGAAGTCAAGGGAGGCGAAGCCTCAGGAGATCAAGGTAGAGGCGTAAGAGAAACAAGGGGACCCTTCGACCCGTTGTCCGGGCGGAGGGTCCCCGGGTGCGGTACCACTTGGGAAGCAAACTCGGGTGCTCCCCGCCCAGGCGCCTGGCGGTTCGACCGTCCAGGCTCTTGGCGTTCAAAACCGGCGGATGGACCGCTCAGGCCGAACGCCGCCGGGGAGGCCTTGATGACATAGATTTCGTGTAAGGCGGCCGTAGCAGCGGAGCGCTCAAGTCAAAATCGGAAAAGAGGGGTTATCATGGGAAAGGTAATAGGAATCGACCTAGGCACGACCAACTCATGCGTGGCGGTCGTGGAGGGCGGCGAGCCCGTCGTGATCACGAACGCCGAGGGCGGCAGAACTACGCCGTCGGTCGTGGCGTTCACCAAGCAGGGCGAGAGGCTCGTCGGACAGCTTGCCAAGCGGCAGGCCGTGACGAATCCCGACCATACCATATCCTCCATCAAGAGGTTCATGGGACGAAGCCACACGGAGGTCGGACAGGAGATCAAGACCGTACCCTACAAAGTGGAGAGCGGCACAGGGGGTCTTGCCGTCGTCAAGATCAACGACAAGCAGTACACTCCGCCCGAGATCTCGGCCTTGGTTCTCCAGAAGATGAAGCAAACGGCGGAGGACTACCTCGGCGAGAAGGTGACCGAGGCCGTGATCACCGTTCCCGCGTATTTCAATGACAACCAGAGACAGGCCACGAAGGACGCCGGTCGTATAGCGGGTTTCGACGTCAAGCGGATCATAAACGAGCCCACGGCGGCGTCGCTGGCATACGGTCTGGACAAGAAGAAGGACCAGAAGATAGCCGTGTTCGACCTGGGAGGCGGGACCTTCGACATATCCATCCTCGAGTTGGGGGAGGGTGTTTTCGAGGTCAAGGCCACGAACGGCGACACGCACCTCGGAGGAGACGATCTGGATCAGAGGGTCATGGATTGGCTGGCCGATGAGTTCAAGAAGGACAATGGGATCGATCTGCGAAACGATCCCATGGCCCTTCAGAGGCTGAAAGAGGCGGCGGAGAAAGCCAAGTGCGAGCTTTCGACGGTCGCGCAGACGGATATCAACCTCCCGTTCATCACCGCGGACCAATCGGGTCCGAAGCACATGAACATCACGCTTACGAGGTCCAAGTTCGAACAGCTCGTAGAGGATCTCCTAGACCGGACAATAGACCCGTGCAAGAAGGCCCTTTCCGACGCGGGCCTTGCGGCGAACGAAATCGACGAGGTCATCCTGGTCGGTGGCTCTACGCGAATACCGAAGGTGCAGGAGATAGTGAAGTCCCTCTTCGGCAAGGAGCCGCATAAGGGCGTAAACCCCGACGAGGTTGTCGCCATTGGGGCGGCCATACAGGGCGCCGTTCTGGCCGGGGACGTCAAGGACGTTCTGCTTCTGGACGTAACGCCTCTCTCGCTCGGCATCGAAACTCTGGGCGGAGTTTTCACCAAGCTCATTCCCAGGAACACCACGATACCGACGAAGAAGAGCGAGATATTCTCCACCGCGGCGGACAGCCAGACCACCGTGGACATCCACGTTCTCCAGGGCGAGCGGGAGATGGCCTCCGTGAACAAGACCATCGGTCGGTTTCAGTTGACCGGAATACCGCCCGCGCCCCGAGGGGTGCCGCAGATAGAGGTCTCATTCGACATCGACGCCAACGGCATTCTGGACGTCTCCGCTCGCGACAAGGCCACGGGCAAGGAGCAGAGCATCAAGATCCAGGCCTCGAGCGGGCTTTCCGAGGATGAGATCCAGCAGATGGTCAAGGATGCCGAGTCTCACGCCGCCGAGGACAAGGCCGCGAGAGAGAAGATCGACGCAAGGAACAGAGCCGATCAGATGGCTCACGAGACCGAGAAAAACCTCAAAGAGATGGGCGACAAGGTCGATGCCGACGCCAAAGCCAAGGTAGAGGCCGCCGTGGGTAGGGTGCGAGAGGCCCTGAAGAAGGACGATACGGAGGAGATAAAGTCCGCCACTGAGGCTCTCACTCAGGTGTGGCATGAGGCGGCGAGCAGCATGTATGCGTCGGCTTCCGCAGGCGCGGGGCAGGGGGCTCAAACCGCCGGACAAAGCGCAGAAGACGAAGACAAGAAGAAGAAGGACGGCGGCGACAAGGGTGATGGGCCCGTTGACGCGGACTACGAAGTGGTCGAATAAGGGCGTGGCCGGGGGGTCTCCGGAGCACTGAGCGCGCTGGTGCTGAGAGCGACGGGGACTTTCCTTGCCCGGCTGCGCCGGATTGCGCTTGTGAGGGCCGGTCCGGGCTTTGGTTCGCCTGGTGACACGGCGGGTCCGAGCCGCCCTTGTGATTTGGGGAAGTCATTGGGTCGGGAGTGATAAGCATGACTGAAAGGGAAGAGCAGCTATCCATGAGCGACGTCCTGTTTATGGCGCTCGTGAGGGATTTCGAGTCCATGGCCATGGTTGGGTTCGGGAAGCTGGTGGACCCCGTCACCCAGAAAGCGGAGAGGAATCTCGATAGAGCGAAGGTCGCCATAGACATGTTGGGCATGTTGGATGAGAAAACGCGAGGCAACCTCAATGAAGCCCAGACGGCTATGATGCGTCAGGTGCTGACTAACTTAAGGCTCAACTACGTGGACGAGGCGGATAAGGCGAAGGCCGAAGCCGAGAAGAAGCCGGAGGAAAAGAAGCCCGACGAGAAGGAAAAAGCCGGGGGCGAGCCGGAGGCGAAGGCGGCGCCCGGCGGGGAGGAAAAGGACCGGCCAAAAGAGAGCGCCGAGGACAAGATCGCGCCCGGCGTCGGTGAAAAGGGCGGCGAGAAGAAGCCCGAGGATGAGAAAGAAGCCGGGGACAAGCCCGAGGCCGCTGCCGGAGAGAGAGCCGTGGCTGAAGAAAAGCGGAAAGACAAAACCGAACCAGCCGCAGGCAACAAGGCAGAGGAGAAGAACGAGGACGAGCCCGGGCCCGCCGCCGGCAAGAAGGCGGAGGCGAAACCCAAGCAGCCCAGGCGAAAGACGAAACCCGGAGCCGGGGGCGAGGGCAAGCGGAAAGGAATGGATCGGTGAAAGTGCACTGCCTGGCGGTCGGGCCGCTTCAGGTGAACTGTTATGTTGCGGCCTGTACCGAAACGGGAGAGGGCGTCGTAATAGACCCGGGCGACGAGGCCCCCTTGATCCTCGAGTTGATAAAGAGGGAGGGGATCTCTCTCTCGGAGATACTGCTTACTCACTGCCACGCGGATCACGTCGGCGGGGTCAAATCCCTTGCCGATGCCACGGGCGCTCCCGTGAGGATCCATCAGGCCGACCGTTTCCTGCTCGACGGGGCGGTCGACCACGGCCGGCTTTTCGGGCTCGAGATCGAAAAGCCTCCCGCCCCGGACGGGTATCTGGAGGGGGGAGACACGGTCGGTTTCGGCAAGGAAGCTCTCCGTGTCTTGCACACGCCGGGTCACTCTCCCGGTGGTATCTGCTTCCTCGGAGACGGAGAGGTGTTCGTAGGCGACACTCTTTTCGCCGGATCGATAGGGAGATTCGATCTGCCGGGGGGATCCTACGAGCAGCTTCTTGAATCCATTTCCACTGAAATACTCACTCTCTCCGAGGATATCGTCGTATATCCCGGACACGGTCCCGCGACCACGGTGGGGCGGGAGAAGCAGAGCAATCCGTTCTTCACATAGACTTTCGGATGCGGCGGAGTCGCCTGCCTCAATGAGGGGGCTTTCCCCCCGCGACGCGCCGATTCGGCCGCGCCACGCCGCCGGTCTTTCGGCGGCGGAGCGGGGCGATAGGACGGACCTCGCCTGTTGAGTGGCTCCCAACTGCGCGCACACAGGCGCTCGGACCCCACCGCGCTCCGACCTATCAAGGTCGGTTGTTCCGCACCCGTGGGGCGCCCGTTTTTCCCGAATCGAAGTCCCTTTCACCGCACGCCGCCGTTCTATTCCTTGACGATTGTTGTCTCTGAGTGTAGATTCGCCTATTGAGGAGGGGGAATTATCGCGGTCCGAACGCACGCCGTTTGGGCACTCAGATATAGAGGATAGGCCGGCGCCGGTGCAGCCGGCGGGAGGGCTGGTATGTTTGAAGTCATGGTAAGGGGCGGAGCGCTTATGATACCCATTGCGGTCTGCTCCGTGATTTCGGTAGCAATCATAATCGAGAGGCTCGTGAGGTTGAGAATAGCGAGGGTCTCAAGCCGCGCCTTTCTTTTCAGAATACAGAGCTCGCTCAAGTTCAATAGACTCGACGAGGCCAGACAGGCTTGCGAGAAAGCGGGCGGACCGGTCGCGGCCATCTTCAGAGCGGGGCTGGGCAGGGCCGGTGAGAGTGAGGACAGAATCCGTCAGGCGATACAGGAAGCCGGCGAAAAGGAGATCTCATCGCTCGAGAAACACGTCGGCAGCCTGGCGACCATTGCCGGGGGCGCCCCGCTGCTCGGCTTTCTCGGCACGGTCGTCGGCATGATCCAGGCTTTCCAACAGATCGAGCAGCTGGGCGGAAACGTCAACGCCAGCGTCTTGGCCGGCGGGATATGGGAGGCCCTCTTGACCACGGCCGCCGGATTGACGGTCGGGCTGGTCTCCTTCTTCGCCCACAACTACATAGTGGGCCGCATCAAGTTTATAGTCAGGGAGATGGAAGAGACGTCTTCCGAGCTTATTGAAACGCTTACAAACGGAGGTGTGGCACGTGAAGTTTAGCTCGAGAGAACTGCCCCTCTTGCGATTCGAGACGGCGGCCATGACCGACATTGTCTTCCTACTTCTCATTTTCTTTCTGCTCTCATCGAGTTTCATAGTCCAGACCGGCATAAAGGTGGACCTCCCCGCCGCCGCGTCGCCGCAGCAGCAGGATCCCGCCGGGATCATTCTCAGTGTGACCCGAGAGGGCACCGTTTTCTTGAATGAGCGAAGGGTGGAGTGGAGCCGTATTCAGACCGAGCTGGAGTCCATGCTCGCCGATTCCGAGGACAAGCTGGTCATAGTGCGGGGCGACAGGGAGCTTTCCTTGGGCCAGACGGTTGAGGTGATGGATATAGCCAGGCGATCCGGGGCCATCAGGCTGGCGATCGCCGCCGACTACGTACGCGCGGGAAGGGACCGGCGGTCATGACGGCGGGGAGAGGGGGCGCGGCCTTCTCCGGTGCAAGGCGCCTCTCGGCCAAAGCCCGGGCATGACCGCGGGAGCTTTTATGGGCCGGGAAATGGGAACCGGCAGATTGCGCGATGTGCCGCGAGCGGGGCGACCTTTTCTTCGAAGCCGGCAACGCGGGGTCCCGCTATTTCGCAGACCGGCGGCCGTGAAGAGCGAAATGCCGGGTCGCTTGGGGGTGGTTCGGACTTCTCAGGTGGATTCGTCGGTGATGATTGTTCAGACATAGGGTGTTCGGGAGGATGAGTGAGAGGAGGACAGGGTGACTCACCCGCTGCAGCTTCTGCTTCTTCTTGTAATAATCATAGTGGTGGCCAAGGCGGCCGGGGCGATCAGCAATCGCTTCGGGCAGCCGGCCGTTTTCGGCGAGATAGCCGTAGGTCTCATACTCGGCCCTACGGTTCTGGATCTGCTGGGCCTGCCGGTCTTTGCCGAACCGGCGGTTCACGGAGGCCACGGGGTGGAGCCCCCATCGCTTCTCGCCGAGATTACCGATCTCGCCGACATCGGCGTAATACTGCTGATGTTCGTGGCCGGCATGGAAACGGACATCGCCAAACTGAGGAAAGTCGGCAAGGTCGCGTTCTCCGCCGCCATTGGGGGAGTCGCCATTCCGATGGCCGGCGGGATAGTCATCTCGAGGATGTTCGGACTGGGATGGGCGGAGAGCATGTTCGTCGGCACTATTCTGACGGCGACGAGCGTGAGCATCTCGGCCCAGACTCTGATGGAACTGAAGGCGCTCAGGTCCAAGGAGGGGGCGACTATAATCGGGGCCGCCGTCATAGACGACGTGCTCGGAGTGATCGTCTTGTCGTTTGTCATCGCGTTCAGCCTGGCTGAAGGCGGGGGCGTCAGAGACATCATAGTGACCGTGTTGGCCATGACCGGCTTCTTCATTGTCTCCATTTGGGCCGGCAAGAAGTACCTCGAGAAGATCACGGAGAAGATCGTTCAAGTGCCTGCCAGTCAAGCACTTATGGCGTTCGTTCTCGTGGTCACCTTCTTCTACGCTTGGGCGGCGGAGTATCTGGGCCAGGTGGCCGCCATTACCGGTTCGTACATTGCCGGCGTTCTTTTCGCGGGGACCAAGTTCAGGGAGAAGATAGACGAGGGGATTCATCCCATCACCTATTCCATGTTCGTCCCGATCTTCTTCGTGAGCATCGGGTTGAGGGCAAACGGAAGGGAGCTATCGGGCGCGGTTCTGTTCACGATTCTCATAGTCGTCGTTGCCATACTGGCCAAGGTACTGGGCTGCGCTGTCGGAGCCGGGGCTACCGGCTTCAATCGAATCGAGTCTTTTCGAGTCGGGTTCGGTATGGTATCAAGAGGTGAGGTCGGACTTATTGTTGCAAGCGTCGGACTCACGTATGGTATAATCAAGCAAGATGTGTTCTCCATCATGGTGATCATGGTGCTCGTCACGACTATGGTTACACCGTTGTTCTTGAGATCGGTGTTTCCACGAGTCAAAGAAGTTCAGGCGGAGGGTGTCTTCGAATCCGTGGCGCATGTGGAGGAGAGGGAGGAGGAAAAGCCCCCGCGCAAGGCGGGGCGCGCGTCAGGGAAAGGAGACCGCAGACGGGAGTAAGTATTGCGGAGCAAGATTGAAGAGTTGGAAGCCAAGAGCACCGCTGACTGCGTTCTGAACAGCATTCCCAGCGGCGTTCTGGCCATTGACGACAAGAAGAGGATACTGTTCTGCAATGCCAGGTGCGAGGAGATCCTGAAGACGCCCGCAGGAGAGCTCATTGGCAAGGACTGCGGCGAGGTGATCAAGGCCGGCGACGAGAGATGGATGAGCGCCGATCCGGTGGACGCGCTGGGCGCTCCGGACGCCAACCGTGAGATATCGGTGGAAGTGGGGGGAGAGGAGCTTGAGCTTCTCTGTACGCCGATGCCTCTCAGGGACTCCGCCGGCGAAGCCATAGGCACAGTGATAGTCCTGGAGAACGCCGAAGACGCGGAAATAGACGAGGATTCGCTGAAAACCGACCGCCTGGTATCTCTGGGAGAGCTTTCCGCGTGCGTGGCTCACGAGATCCGCAACCCGCTTACCGGCATCAGGACAACCGTTCAGTTCATCGGCTCCAAGTTCCCCGAGAATGACGCCAGGCGCGAGGACGTCGACGATATAATCAAGGAGCTCGACCGAATAGAGCAGATCATAACCGACCTTCTCGTCTTTGCCCGCCCGCCGATGGGCAGGCCCGAGTCAATCGCCGTAAACGAGGTAGTGAGGGGCGCGCTTGATTCCATAGAGCTTCAGCTCGAAGAGGAGTCGATAAGCGCCGACAAGAAACTCGCTCCGGAGCTCCCCGAGGTCAATTTCGACCCCGATCTGTTGCACCAGGTTCTCCTGAACATACTCCTGAACGCGGTCGAAGCGATGCCGGACGGCGGCAGGCTCAGGGTCAGGACGTCAACAAGGAAAACGAGGTCCCGGAAGATCATGGTGGATATATCCGTGACCGATTCGGGGTGCGGAATAGTGCGCGAGCATATGGAGAGCATCTTTACCCCCTTCTTCACCACCAGACCCCAGGGTACGGGGCTTGGGCTTCCTATTTCACTGCAGATCGTCAGAGGATACGGCGGGACGATAACCGCCAAGAACAACCCGCGCGCCGGCGCCACCTTCAGGGTGAGCGTACCGGCCGTTGACGAGAGGGGCGATAGCCGCTGAGTCTGCGAATTGTAGTCATAGACGACGAGCCCCAGGTTCGGAAATCCCTATACCATGTCCTCACCGATGAAGGGCACAAGGTGGACAGCGCGGAGTCCGCGCGCGAGGGGTGCGAGCTGGTCGAGCGCTTGAGACCCCACGTCGTCATCCTGGATCTGAAGCTGCCCGACGGATCCGGACTGGACGTTCTGAAGAGAATCTCCGATCTGGATGAGTCGATTCAGACGATCGTCATAAGCGCTTACGCTGAACTCCAGCTCGCCGTTGAGGCGATGAAGATGGGCGCGGCCGAGTTCCTCAAGAAGCCGTACGAGATTGAGGAAATCACTCTTGCGGTCAAGGGCGTCGCCAAGAACGTCGCCAGGGAGAGGCATTTGAGCCTGTACCGCAGGCGTGAGCTGGATCGCTTCGCCGGACAGCCCATAGTGGGCGAGTGTCCCGCCATGAAAGACGTCTGGGAGCTTGTCCGAAAGGTGGCGAAGAGCGACACCTCCACGGTTCTCATAGAAGGCCAGAGCGGAACGGGCAAGGAGCTGGTGGCCAGGGCGATCCACTACAAGTCCGACAGGTCCCGCTATCCCTTCATGGAGGTCAATTGCTCGTCCTTCCAGGAGACATTGCTCGAGAACGAGCTTTTCGGTCACGAGAAGGGCGCCTTTACGGACGCCAAGGAGCTGAAGAAGGGGCTCGTCGAGCTGGCGGAACCGGGTACGCTGTTCTTGGATGAGGTCGCCGACATGCCGGTGGGCCCCCAGGCCAAGCTCCTCAGGTTCCTGGAGAACAGGTCGTTCAAGAGGGTCGGTGGGGTCGAGGACCTGACCGTGGACGTCCGGGTCATAGCCGCCACCAACAGAAAGCTGGAGGGGGCGGTTTCGGAAGGCGTGTTCCGGGAGGATCTTTTCTACCGCTTGAAGGTCTTGAGCATAGAGTTGCCCCCGTTGAGGAAGAGGGGGCATGACGTCATCCTGCTGGCCGAGCATTTCATGAGAACCTACGGCAGGAAATTCGGCAAGGAGTTCGCGGACATTGATCCCGAGGTCGAGGAACTGCTTCTTTCCTATAGGTGGCCTGGGAACGTCAGGGAGCTCAAGAACATGATTGAGCGGATCGTGTTGCTGGAGGACGGACCTCGGCTCCTGAGAGACCATCTCCCGCCGCAGATGCTCACTCCCGCTTCGAGAATGAAGGGCGTTGAGGCGCCGGCCGGTGTGGATTCCGACGTCGTCAAGCCGCTTGCGGAAATAGAGAGAGAGCACATCATGAACGTGCTCAATGCCGTTGACGGGAACAAGTCGCAGGCGGCGAGACTGCTCGGATTATCGCGGCAAGGACTGCTCGAAAAACTCAAGCGAATGGGAGTTGAAGACAGAACGACGGCCGCGAACTAAGAAGGGCTGTAAAGATTTCTTGCATGTACGGTTTTTGTACAGTTACGTAACTCCCGGCTTTGCATATACATACGAACACACTCAACGTCTTCTATCACATTACTTGACACTTCAATCCGTGTTTTCCTTTTCCCAAGTCAACCGCCCACGCAAACTCACCTGAACGGTTCGCGGATTTCGCGTTTGCAATCTCTTATGCCAACATGAGTTAGAGAGGCTGTCGTACCGCGATTGATTCTGAGCTACCGGTTCGACTTGATTTGTGGAACGCACCTTGCAACTTAAAACGAAGTTGTCGCGGAGAAACTCCAAACGCTTTGAGGTGTTGAGTGGCCAAGATGATTTTGATTGTCGACGACGAGAGACTTCTAACAAGAACGCTATCCAACGCGCTTAAAGAGGCGGGGTACAAGACGGCGACGGCGACGACCGCGGAGACGGCGGAGAAGCAGATCTTCTCGGATAAGGGATTCGATCTCATCCTGCTTGACAACAAGCTCGTCAAGAAGAGCGGCCTCGAGATCGTGAAGAAAATGCGGGACCGGGACCTCAAGTCGAAGGTCATCCTGATGACGGCCTATGACAGTCCGGAGGTAAGGTCCGAGGCGAAGAAGCTCAAGGTGAGCCGATACGTCAAGAAGCCCTTTGATCTACCCTCGATGCTTGACATCGTTAAGGAAGTAATAGAGAGGAACTGATACAGGTAACCGGAAGGAGGTGAAGGACAATGCCGGCGAGGAAGAAGACCACGCGCAAGAAGGCCACGCGTAAGAAGAAGACCACGCGGAAAAAGGCCGCGCGCAAGGTGACGCGTAGGAAGAAGGCCACACGCAAGAAGGCCACGCGTAGGAAGAAGGCCACACGCAAGAAGGCCACGCGTAGGAAGAAGGCCACACGCAAGAAGGCCACGCGTAGGAAGAAGACCACACGCAAGAAGGCCACGCGTAGGAAGAAGACCACGCGCAAGAAGAAGGCCACGCGCAAGAAGAAGGCCACGCGTAGGAAGAAGACCACGCGCAGGAAGAAGGCTGCTCCTGCCCTGGTTCTGTAGCCTAGTGGCTCTTCAAGGGCACGTCCGTGGGGGCCGGTCCGACCAGGACCGGTCCCCATTGCCTTTTCCGGGGGGCGGGCTCCTGCGGGAGTGCGGGTCACCTGGCGATGATGAGCTTCTCCGTTTTGCGCGCTCCTCCCGATTCGACGGATATGATGTAGACTCCCGCGGCGGCGTCCGTGCCGCCCGAGGTCTTGCAGTTCCAGCGGATGCGGTTGGTCCCGCACCTGCCCATGGGTTCGTCGAGGACCCTGACGACCCGGCCCGTCGCGTCATGAATCGTGACCCTGATTGGACCCGCTTGAGGCATTGTGAAGGCCACGTCCACCCAACTCCTCGACGGGTTCGGGTAACATCTCAGGGCGAACTCGCGGGCGCGCGGCCCGTCAAGGGAAGCGAGAGGCGCTGAGCGCGCGGGCGCGATCTCGAAGTCCCAGTGGAGCGATGCCTCGAAGCCGTCTCCGTTCTTTGCCGCGATCGTCCAGCGTCCGGTGTCGGCGAGGGTCGGCGCTATGGTGCATTGGGCCTCCGAATCCGAGACGACTTGCGTTCTGAGCTCGATGACCCGATCGGAGCCGTCCTTTGCGAGGCTCACTTCAAGTGGTTTGGAGAAATGGCCCCCCACCAGACGCAACGCGCTCTCGACACCGGCGCTGACCTTGGCCGGCTCGACCTCGCAAATGTACTGCGGTGGTCGGAGATCCACCCCGCCCAGGATGGTTGCGACGTTGGGCGTCCGGAGGAAGATCTCTTGCCCTGAAAAGTCCGTTATCCTGAAGTTCCTCAGGCAGAACGAGCCCATTCTGTCGGTCCTCCTGCGGTTGGAGGTGAACGCCAGCCTTATGCACGAACCCTCTCCGGGTGTGCCGTCGAAGTTCAGAGTGTGGGTCGCTTCGATGTCCTTCGACAGTTCCTGCGCGCCGCCGGTTCCCTCCAGCCATCCGCAGGGTCCGGCGGGAACACAGGAGATCATCTCATAGCACCCACCGCCCGCACTCCACGGGCACCATACCGTTTCGAAGGACGCGGTTTTGACGTCCGGCACGTCGAGCAAGGTGACATACAGAAAGACCGGGTCGTCCGGGACGCGGTCGAGGTTCTCGACCATCGCATCCGCATCCCAACTGAGAACGGCCCTCGGCTCCGGAACGTCCGCGGCGACTCCCGGCAACACAAGGAGCAACGCGCACGCGACCATAAGATATGCGTATCTCATGGCAACCTCCTCAATGGCTCCACGCCGCGATACTCTACCCCGGATGTGACGGCTTCCTTCGCCGGCTGATGCCAAAAGAAAGAGCCGGCTTTGCGGCTCCAAGGGTGAGGGTTGGGATACTCAGAACGTGTGGTGATATGGTGGATGGATCATGCGGTCCTCTCAATCTTCCGTCACAAACAGTATAGCGCACGTTCCCCGTCTTTGTCAAACTCGCGCGCGCACGCGGGCGTCCGCTCATTCCTGCCGTGCGTCCGAAGGAGTTTCTTGGGCCCCCGCGCCCGCTTCGCGGAGCCAACCGTCGCCTCGCGGCAGTGGATCTCCGCTCGCTCCTGCGGTGCGTCCGAAGGTGTTTCTTGGGCCCCCGCGCCCGCTTCGCGGAGCTAACCGTCGCTTCGCGCCGGTGGATCTCCGCTCGCTCCTGCGGTGCGTCCGAAGGAGTTTCTTGGGCCCCCGCGCCCGCTTCGCGGAGCTAACCGTCGCTTCGCGCCGGTGGATCTCCGCTCGCTCCTGCGCAAGGGGGCCTTACGAAACATCCTTCGTCCGCGTTGAGGTTCGCAGAGGATTGTGAGTCTCGCTCCTGCGGAAACGGTCGCTGCGAAAGATCCTTCGCCCGCGAAAGCTGCGCTATGGGTGGATCTCCGCTCGGTCCTACGCAAGGGTCGCTGGGGAAGATCGTTCGCACGCGTTACCGACCCCTTCGTCAACCGCCTTGTCCGCGATCAGCGCCCCTAAACCGTTTGGGTAACCGGCCCATGTCCGGTAACATAGAACGGAGGCGGTTTCGGACCGTCTTGAATCGGGTTCGGGGCGGTCCGGGGCCGGGAAACGAGCTGCAGGGGGTAGTACGCCTTGACTGATGAGATCCTGGTAAGAGGGGCGGAGGAGCACAACTTAAAGAGTATCGACGTACGTTTCCCCAAGCGGCGGATCAGCGTCATAACCGGGGTGAGCGGATCGGGAAAGTCCACTCTGGCTTTCGACGTGCTCTACTCGGAGGGGCAGAGGCGCTATGTCGAGTGCGTGTCATCCTACGCCAAGCAATTCCTGGAGCGCGTTCCGAGGCCGAAGGTCGGCTCGATCGATGGGCTCTGCCCGGCCCTGGCCATCCGGCCCACCGGCGGCTCGCGAAGCGCCCGGTCCACTGTGGGCACGACCACCGAGACCTATGACTATCTGCGTCTCCTTTTCGCGAGAATAGGCGTTCTCCACTGCGCGAGCTGCGGGGCGCCCGTGGCATCCGAAGCTCTGAAGGAAATTGCCGAAGAGGTACTCAGTTTCGAGGGCTCTAAGGTAGTAATAGCGTTTCCCCATAACACCAAAGGCGCGTCGGCTGAGGAGCTGACCGGCGATCTGCTGGCCCAGGGTTTTCTGAGACTCTACTTCCGCGGTCGGATAGTCCCGCTTGACGACAAGAAGGAGCTGGAAGCCGCGGCCGCTGAAGATCAGGTGCTGGTCGTGGCGGATCGGATATCCGTCAAGCCGGGCATCGAGAAGAGACTGGCCGACTCCTTGGAGCTTGCCTTCTCAAGGGGTGGGGGGACCGTATACGTGACGAGGGACGGAGGCGAACCGCAGCGGTACAGCAAAGGCTTCACGTGTGACGCATGCGGCGCCCAAAACGAGCCGTCCACGCCGCTTCTTTTCTCCTTCAATAGCCCTGCGGGCGCCTGCCCCGAGTGCCGGGGGTTCGGCAACATCCTGGAGTTCGACGAGGGCCTGATCATCCCGGACCCGACGAAGACCATCAGGGAAGGGGCCGTACTGCCGTGGGCTGGAAAATGGAGGTCTCATTTCCTTGGCAGGCTTAAGAAACTGGAAAAGGAGGGACTGATACGGATAGACGTTCCCTTCAAGAAGTTGACGGCCTCCGAGAAGAAAACCGTGCTTCACGGGCGCGTGGGTTTCAAAGGCGTCCTCCCCATGCTTGAGAAGTTCAAGAGGAAGAGCTACAAGAAGGGCCTCAGGTTCATAGTCAAGAAGTATCAGAGCCCCGTCCAATGCCGAGCTTGCGGAGGCAGCAGGCTGAGAAGGGAGGCTTTATCCGTTGAGATGGGCGGTGTGACCATAGCTGACGTGAGCGCGAAGACGGTCGAGGAAGCTCTGAGCTGGATTCGCGGTCTTGATCTCAGCGCGATGGAGCTTGCGATAGGAGAGAGGGTTATAGGCGAGATCTCAAGCCGTCTCTCCACGCTTGTCGATATGGGAGTCGGCTACCTTACCCTCAACCGCCTAACGCGCACTCTTTCATCGGGAGAGGAGCAACGGATAGAGCTGGCCGGGGCGCTCGGCGCGCGCCTGGCCGACACACTTTACGTCCTGGACGAACCGACCGTCGGGCTTCATCCCCGGGACACCGCCAGGTTGATCTCGGCGCTTCAGGGTCTTAGAGACGCGGGAAACACCGTGGTTGTGGTCGAGCACGACAGGGACGTGATCCGTGCGGCCGACTGGATCGTGGATCTCGGTCCCGGCGCCGGGCGGACCGGCGGCGACGTGCTTGCCCAGTGCGATCCTACGGAGCTTGCCGCTCATAAGGACTCGGTGACGGGCCGGTATCTCAGTGGAATGATCGAGGTCCGTCCTTCCGGAGCGGACCAAAAAGGCGGTGTGCCGGATTCGGGCGGGGGAGACCGGCCTAATGGGTCCGGCCGTAAAGGCGATCAAGGGAGGAGGGGTATCGATCAACCCATAAGGGATGCGCCCGCCCCGGAAGGAACTCAAGGGAGGAGGGGTAGCGCTCAACTCATAAGGGATGGGAGCTCAGCGGACCCCGCCTATGGGGTGCTTGGCTCGGATGGGCGGCGGCCCTCGAAGATCTTCGGGAGTCGTGCTTCCGGGAAGAGGCGCAGAGCGGACGACGAATTCCTCACCGGCGCCCCGACTGGCTCCATACGGATTAGGGGGGCGAGGGCCCGGAATCTGAAGAACGTGGACGTTCGGATTCCTCTCGGGCGGATGATATCCGTGACCGGTGTCTCGGGGGCCGGAAAGAGCAGTCTTGTGGAAGAGATACTGTACCCGGCGTGTCTCAAAGCGATGGGCAGACCTTCGCCGGGGAAGCTCGAATGCGACGCGGTGAATGATGCGGATCTCATTGACGACGTAGTCCTTGTGGACAGATCGCCGATCGGCAAATCGCCCCGCTCGAATCCCGTGACATATCTCAAGGCATTCGATTCCATCAGACAGGCCTTCGCCGGGCTCCCGGAGTCCAAGGCAAGAGGCTTCTCCCCGGGAACATTCTCATTCAACGTCCCCGGCGGGCGTTGCGAAGCGTGCAAGGGCGAGGGCAGCGTCAAGGTCGAGATGTATTTCTTGGCCGATCTCTATCTCGACTGCGAGGAGTGCGACGGAGACAGGTACAAGCGCGAAGTGCTCGAAGTAAAGTACAAGGGTAAGAGCATCAAGGACGTCCTGGACTGCACCGTGGACGAGGCCCTGTCGCTTTTCTCCGAGCGCCCCGAGGTCGGTGAGAAGCTCTGGCTTCTTCAGCGGGTCGGTCTCGGCTACCTGACTCTGGGGCAGGCCGCCCCCACTCTTTCCGGCGGGGAGGCTCAGAGGGTCAAGATCGCGCGCGAGCTTTCCAGAGGCCGGGGCGAGCGCATCCTATATATATTAGATGAGCCGACGATCGGCCTTCACTTCGCCGATATCGAGAGGCTGATCTCGGTTATGCGCTATCTGGTCGCGAGAGGCAACACGGTGCTCATGATTGAGCACAACCTAGACGTAATAGGGCTCTCGGACTGGGTGATCGACCTGGGCCCGGGAGGGGGCGAACTCGAAGGCGGCAAGTTGGTGGCGCAGGGGACCCCGCGGGAGGTTGCTTCATGCAGCGCTTCCCACACGGGGCGTTTTCTCGCGGAGAGGTTTGATCGCCTACGCGGCCGCGTCGGGAGCTAGAAGCGACCGAGGGCCTTCGTCGCGATCTGTGCCTTTTTCATGCGATTTCCGGGACCGGACGAAGGGTTTCCTTGGGCGCACGCTTCCGCTTCGAGGAGCTAACCTGAGAGGACGAAGAAGCTCCCTTGCTCCCCGCGCCCGCTTCGCCGAGCTAACTGCCGCTTCGCGGCAGTGGATCTCGGCTCTTTACTGTGCCAACGGTCGTTACGAGAGTCTCTTCGTCCTCCGCGGAATTGCCGGCGCCGGGAAAATAGTCCAGCGGACGCGCGTCGCGGAGGCGGGAAAGGAGCGATGATCTCGAATGACGAGTGAACTTGGAGTGTCAAGCTCGAGCAGGGTGCAATTCCTGGACATCACCTCCGACGTGAGGGGCGTCGTCAAGGAGAGCAAATGCAATGAAGGCATCTGCTGCGTTTATGTCCCGCACACGACCGCCGCGGTGACCGTGAACGAAGGCGCCGACCCCGACGTGAGCCGTGATATAATAGATCAGATGGAGAAGATCGCGCCGTCGAGCGGGCGGTACCGTCATACCGAAGGCAACGCCGACGCGCACATCCGCTCCACGGTTGTGGGTGTCTCTCACATGATTCCCATTCGTGGGGGCGATCTCGCTCTCGGCACCTGGCAGAGCGTCTTCTTCTGCGAGTTCGACGGCCCGCGAAAGAGGCGGGTGCTCGTGACCGTGATCGCGGCGAGTTGACGGACGGCCTGTGACTACGTCTGTTCCGTCGTCTCAACTTGCTGAACTCTTCGGCGGTTTTCGTGAGTGGTTGGCGGCATCGGGTCATCGAGCATTGGCCGTGTCGGTGATCTGCCGTGCCGTTCCCGTACCATTGGCCAAGGCTCATCTACCAATACGGGAGGTTCCTTGGACACGCTCGAGCTTTTCGGAAAAGGAGAGGGGGATGAGTCGTCCTCGGCCTCTCCGCTCGCCGACAGGATGAGACCGCGCGACATCGACGAGCTTCTCGGTCAGGAGCACATTCTCGGCCCGGGCAAAGTCCTTAGAAAGGCCATCGACAAGGACGAGATGCACTCGGCGGTCTTTTGGGGCCCGCCCGGAAGCGGGAAGACCACTCTGGCGAGACTCATGGCCGCCAAGTCGCGGGCGCGCTTTGTCTCCTACAGCGCTGTGACCTCGGGGATAAAGGAGATCAGACAGGTTATCGAAGGGGCGCGCAAGGCTCTCCAAGTCGAGGGGAGACGCACAATCCTCTTCATAGATGAGCTCCACCGGTTCAACAAAGCGCAACAGGACGCCTTCCTGCCTCACGTCGAGCAGGGCACCATCCTTCTCCTGGGCGCCACCACTGAGAACCCGTCCTTTGAGGTCAACTCCGCGCTTTTATCCAGATGCAGGGTCTACGTTCTTGAGAGGCTCTCCGCGGACCACCTTCTGACGATAATGGAAAGGGCTCTAGCGAACTCCGAGCGCGGACTGGCCGAAGCCAAGGCCTCCGTTGACAGAGACGCCATGGTTCACATAGCGAACTTCGCCGATGGGGACGCCAGACGCGCGCTGAACGCGCTCGAGCTGGCCGTCGAGACGACCCCGCCGGATTCATCCGGGGAAAGGCGAGTGACCGTCGAGATCGCGGGGGAAGCACTTCAAAAAAGAGCGCTACTTTACGACAAAGACGGCGAGGAGCACTACAATCTCATATCGGCCTATATCAAGAGCATAAGGGGGAGTGATCCGGACGCGGCGCTTTACTGGCTCGCGCGCATGCTCGCCGGCGGCGAGGACCCGCTCTTCGTCGCCCGAAGACTTGTGATCCTGGCGTCCGAGGACATAGGTAACGCCGACCCCCACGCTCTTCCCCTGGCCGTCGCCGCGAAGGACGCCGTTCATTTCGTCGGGCCGCCCGAGTCTGATCTCGTTTTGGCGCAAGCGACGACTTATCTGGCGTCCGCTGCCAAGAGCAACGCCTCCTACGAGGCGCTTGCGAAGGCTAAGCAGGCTGTGAAGGACTCAGGTACCGAGCCCGTTCCGCTTCATCTTCGAAACGCCCCCACCCGGCTCATGAAGAACCTCGGCTATGGGAAAGACTACCAGTACCCCCACCACGATCCCGACGGCATCGTACGTGAGCAATATCTGCCGGATTCCCTAAAGGACGACCGCTTCTACTTCCCGAAGCAATCGGGCATGGAGAAAGAAATCAAAGGGCGCCTGGATGCGTGGCGCAAGGTGCGGAGATCAAAAGTGGAAAAGAAGAGGGGCGATTAAGTGCATTCGTGGGCGCTCCCTTCGCAAGCGAATTCCGGTCGAGTAGCCGTTATGAACCCCTAGAGGTGCTGATACGCCACATGATCCGTGAGACGGGTTTCGGACTCGGAGCATGGGTGAGACTGAGAGGGACCCATCCGCCCCTTGACAATATCATCCTGTGTGCTATAATGTATTTTGGGCAAGCAAAGGGGGGGCAACATGCTTGGGCGATCGGAGTGTCATAGGCTGTTGAAGAGGCGCGCCATAATGGGCCAAGGGCGCGTTTTTCGTTCATAGAGGGGCAGAGGGGAAGCGGGTTGGCGTGGTCGAGTCAAGAGAGGGAGGTGGAGCATGAAGAAGCATTTCGCGACTGTAGCGTGTATCGCGGCTCTCATGCTCTCAAGCTCCGCGATGGCACAGACTTGTGACGTTCCAGAAGAGTACGAGAACCAAGTGGTCGTAGTGGAATCCGACACCCTGGTAGTCGGGTTTGCGACCGACAAGGAGGTGTACTCGCAACTCCATACGGTCTATTTCTACTTGGTTGTGCAGAACATCGGATCGGATGAGTGTTACATGAACTGGAGCATAGACCCCCAGAATGCGGTCTTCGTCCTGCCGACCGATTGCGATTCGGTCTACAAACCTGATTGCTACGTTTCAGCTTCGGTGTTCTTCTACCCGGATTACGTTTACTTCGCCAGTTCTGGGACGACGCTGCAACCCGGAGAGTGTAGAATCTGGGAGAACGAGTGGGACATAGACGTCTGGGGGGAGGGGCCGCCGCCGGATGGGATCTACAAGGTGTTCGGGGGCATGTTTCACCCGATTTACGAGATGTTCCCGGACGAAGGTTTCAGGGTCCCGAGAGGCGGAGCGCGGTTGACTATAGAGATCGACTCGACGGTGCCGGTCGAACGCGGAACCTGGGGCCGTATCAAGTCTATGTACAGGTAGAGGCGCCCTTCTCCCTCGGCATCCGTCCGCGTCCGTGTCCCCCACTCTCCTTAAGCCGCAACGCTCGCTCCGGCTCCGGCCGGGACCGGAGAGAGCGATATCCCCGATGGTTTATCCCCGCCCGTGCGTTTGGACAAGTTGGGAGGCCCCGTCTTGGGCCGATGGGAGGCGCGCGTTCCCCGAATGTCCGAGCTGGTCGGGGAGGGATCGACAAGTGTATAATACGGCTATCGCGGCCCCCTGCAGCTAATCCCCCGGCCGGCACCCTGCCTTGAGGGCGTTTTATTGACGGCAGACGGCGAGTGCGGAGTATGATTTCCCCACACATGTCCGCTGCGCTCGGTATGGACGGGGAGCGGCGGGAGGTGTTGCGGGGAGCGACCATAGAGAGCGCCTTAGGGCGCCGGAGTCGGCAGATGAACAGGAAGAATCTAATAAGGCTCATAGGTCTCGCCCTCCTGGCTTTCCTGGCGTGGAGGATCATCATTCTTGTCTGGGGAGGCGATGAGGGCGGGTCAGGCGGCTTCGGGAGGCCCCAGGTGGCCGTGGAAGTAGGTTCCGTGAGCTATGAGCCCATTGAGGACACGAGGCAGTTCACGGGCACCATCTATCCTCTTTATCAATATGTCGTTGCGCCCAAGGTCTCAGGGCGGATCATCAGCTTGGGAAAGAGGATCGGCGATTGGGTGGACCGCGGGGAGGTCATCGCCAGGATAGACGACGCGGAGTACCAGCAAGCGGTCTTGGAGGCGGACGCCAACCTCAGAATAGCACGGGCGAACCTGGCGGAGATCGAAAGCCAGTTCGAGCTGGCGAAGCAGGAGCTCGAGCGGGTCCAGTCCCTTCAGGAAAAGGGGATCGCTTCTCCCTCCGAATTGGACGCGGCCGTCTCCAACTACGACGCCCTGCAATCGCGGATAAAGCTGGCCGAGGCCCAGGTTGAGCAGCGCCAGGCGGCGCTCAACTCGGCGAGGATACGCTTGGGCTATACGGTGCTTAAGGGAACCGAGCCGGGTTTCGTGGGAGAGCGGTTCGCCGATGAGGGAAGTCTCCTCGCGCCCAACTCGCCCGTGGTTTCGGTAATCGGCATAGACACCGTGATCGTGCGCACTACGGTCATTGAGCGCGTCTACGGCCGGATTGAGCTGGGACAACCCGCGGAAATAGAAGTGGATGCGTTCCCGGGGCGCGTCTTCTCGGGCGCCGTGTCGCGCATCGCGCCGATGCTAAATGAAGAGTCGCGGGTGGCGCAAATGGAAGTCGTGGTCGAGAATGAGTCCCTGACGCTGAAGCCCGGGATGTTCTGCAGGGTAAACGTGACGCTCGCGGAGAAGGATTCCGCTCAGGTCGTCCCGGCTCGGGCGATCGTCACGCGCGGTGGGGAGAGCGGGGTTTTCGTCGTCCGCGGCGACGACCCCGTAGCGAGCTACGTGCCGGTTGAGCTGGGAATCACCACTCAGGAGAAGTGCGAGATACTGGAGCCGAAGATCGACGGCCTGGTTGTAACGCTGGGCCAGCATCTCCTGGAAGACGGAAGCGGCGTCATTCTCCCGGATGAGTCCGAGGCTGGGGGGGAGCGGGAATAGAAGTCAGGGAGACCGGCGGGATCGGGTGGTTTGCCGGATAGAAGAGAAGACCCGTGAGGGCGAGCCCTCGCCGGGGATGAGCACACAGACGGTAACAAGAGGCAGGGTAGATGAACATAGCGAGGGGGCCGATTGAACGGCCCGTTTTGACTTTTATAGTCTTCTTGATAATCGTCGTGCTGGGCGTGGTCTCGCTGACCAGGCTCTCGATAGACCTGATGCCCGAGATTACCTATCCTACAATCTCCGTCATTACGGATTATGGAAACGTCGGCCCTCAGGAGATGGAGGAGCTGGTCAGCCGTCCCCTGGAAGAGGCTCTGGCGGCCGTTCAGGGAGTGGAAGAGATCACCTCAACCTCCACCGAGGGACGAAGCATGGTAAGGGTGTCCTTCGATTGGGGCACCGACCTGGATGTTGCCGCGAACGACATCCGCGATCGAGTGGACAGGGCCCTCGGGCGTCTTCCCGAAGACATCGAAAGGCCGATGATACGGAAGTTCGACCTGTCCGCCTTTCCCATTCTCATCTTGGGTGTTTCCAGCCGGTTGGACCCCCTGGATCTCCGAGAGCTTGTGGAAGATCAGGTCAAGTATCGTCTGGAGCGCACGGCCGGCGTAGCCGCTGTCGATATATGGGGAGGCTTGAGCCGGGAGATACACGTCGATCTCGACGGGGCGCAGCTTAAGGCTCTTGGATTGTCGACGGAGGAGATTCTGGCGGCGCTGCGTAATGAGAACAGGAATATTCCCGCGGGGCTTTACGATAAAGGCAATCTCGAGGTCCTCATGCGGACCCAAGGCGAATTCGCGTCCTTGGAGGAAATCGAGAACACCGTCATCACGATGCGCGATGGGACGCCGATCCGGATCCGCGACGTGGCCGAGGTCGCGGATTCGTGGGAGGAGGTCCGGCGTCTGATCCGGATAGACGGAAACCCGGGGCTGCGGATTTCCGTAAGCAAGCAGTCGGGCGCGAATACGGTGACGGTCGCCGAAGCGGCAAAAGAGGAGATAGAGCGGATCAACCGCGACTTGCCTCAACTCCAGTTGATCCCCTTGATTGACACTTCGAAGTACATCCGGCAGTCGATCAGCAACGTGGGAAACGCGACGGTCGCGGGCGGCATTCTGGCCATCATAATCCTCTTCCTCTTTCTGCGCAACATATCAAGCACGGCCATCATTGCCACGGCCATTCCGATCTCCGTAACCGCGACTTTCGGGCTGATGTACTTCAGCGGTCTCACGCTGAACATCATGACCTTCGGCGGGCTGGCGCTGGGCATTGGCATGCTGGTCGACAGCTCCATAGTCGTTCTAGAGAACATCTACCGCCATAGAGAGCAGGGTGTTCCGCCCAAAGAGAGCGCACTCGTGGGGACTTCCGAGGTCTGGTCGGCCATTCTGGCGAGCATTCTCACCACCGTGGTGGTTTTCCTGCCGGTGGTGTTCATAAGGGGCATGTCCGGCACGATGTATCGACAGATGGCCTACGTGGTGAGCTTCTCCCTGCTCTGCTCGCTCGTAGTGGCTTTGACGCTGATACCGATGCTGGGCTCCAGGTTTCTGTACTACAGGCCTCCGGGCGGCACCGGCCGTCCGGGACGCCTCGGCAGGATATACGCCCTGAGCGAGAGGAGCTTCCAACGAGTCGAGGCCCGCTACGTCCGTCTCTTGAGATGGGCTCTCGATCACAAGAAGACGGTCGTCGGCTCCGCCGCGGTCCTTTTCGTCGCTTCAATCCTGCTGATAAGGCTCATCGGGGTGGAGCTGATGCCCGCGGCGGACGAGGGTGAGGTGCGCGTTGACCTGGAGATGGCGGTGGGCACGAGGTTGGAGGTCATCGATCAGGCCGCGCGGACCGTCGAGGAAGTGGTCCGCCGAGAGGTGCCGGAAATGGTCTCGATGCTCTCAAGAGTGGGAGGCGGAGGCTGGCGATCAAGAGGAGGTCACACGGCTCAGGTTCGGGTGACCCTGGTGCCCAGGGCCGAGCGGAGGCGAAGCAGCGAGGAAGTCGCCAATGACCTCCGGAAGGCGCTCTCCGGCATCCCCGGTGTGACGATAAGGACGCGCGCGGGGCAGGGGCTTTTCTTGCTTCGTTTGGGATCATCCGACGACGACAACCTGAACGTGGAAGTGCGCGGATACGATCTGGAGACCGCCCATCAGCTCGCCACGACGGTGGAGGAGCTCGTCAAGACCGTGCCCGGCATAACGGACACCAGGGTCAGCCGCGAGGAAGGCACGCCCGAGCAGCTTGTAAGGATAGACCGGCAGAAGGCGGCGGATCTGGGGCTTACGGTATCTCGCATAGGCGACGCGCTGCAGACCGCGATTGGCGGAACCTACGCTTCGTACTACCGCGAGGGCGGGAGGCAGTATCGCATATTGGTCCGCTTGAGCGAGGGTGACCGCCGGGATCTGGACGACCTGTTGGATCTGACCGTTATCAACAACCGCGGGGAGCCCGTGATTCTGCGAAACGTGGTGAACACGGTGTCGCAGGAGGGACCGGTCAGGCTGGAACGGAAGGATCAGGAACGCATAATTACGATAAACGCCAATTTCACGGGTCGGGACATGGGGTCCGTGATCTCCGACATCCGCGAGAAGCTGCGCGCGGTCCCGGTGCCCAGGGATTTCGCGATTCTCTTCGGCGGCGACTATGAAGAGCAGCAAAAGGCCTCGCGCGAGCTGATGTTGGGATTCATCTTGGCCATTCTCCTCGTCTATCTGGTTATGGCTGGGCAGTTCGAGTCATTCCGTGATCCGTTCGTCGTGCTGTTTTCCATTCCCATGGCGATAATCGGCATCGTACTGACCATGATCCTGACGGGAACGATATTCAGCATACAGGCCTACATAGGTTGCATAATGCTGGCCGGGATCGTCGTGAATAACGCCATTCTGCTCGTCGACTACACCAATCAGCTTCGCCGAAACGCGGGAATGGCTTTGACCGACGCAGTCATGCTCGCGGGTAGGAGGCGGCTGAGACCGATTCTAATGACCACGCTGACTACGGTGTTGGGCCTCTTGCCGCTTTCGTTCGGCCTCGGCGAGGGCGGCGAAGCTCAGGCCCCGTTGGCGAGGGTGGTCATCGGAGGGCTGCTTAGCTCCACCCTCATTACTCTTGTGCTCGTCCCCGTGGTGTACGGCGTCTTGGAGCGGAGCGCGAGGTTCGGCAAGGCCGACGTGAAGACGGGTTAGAGAGAGCACCGGTCAAGGGAGAGATCATGACACGAGCTTTATTGATTGCGGCTTTTGCCTGCGGTTTATTACTCTCGATCGACGGCGAAGCGGGGCACGCTTCGCCGTTTCGCGCGGCGCCGTCGGAAATCACGGCTTCTCCCGCGGCTGAGCGGAGCGCGGATCCCGGTTTGCCGGCGCGATTGCACGTGCGGGACGCCGGAGCGGCGGATCGCGATGGCGGAGTATCCCGAGCATCGGGCTCGGCGGGTCCGGAAGACTACGCGACGGGGCAGGTCCCGGAGGTCTTCGATGCGGATGAGCCGAGCGCGGAAGGCTTCAGCGCGGAGGGAGGGGACAGTCTATCGCTGACGTTGCCGGGGGCCATACTGACCGCTCTGGAGCGCAACCCGACGGTCGCCATACAGCTCGTGAATCCCGAGATAGCCGGTACCTACTCCAGGGAAGAGCGTGCGGCGTTCGACCCGCGGCTGTCCTTCTCCGCGAGCAAGAGCAAGACCAAGAGCGAGCGCTTCTTGGGATCCCGTCCCGAGCCGTTCGATTTCACCACGGAGCGCCTTCAGTACGATCTCTCCATCAGTCAAGCCCTGCCGACCGGGACGGAGCTTTCGGTCAACGCCTCGATAGGCGGTTCCATCTCCAACATCTACACCGACCAGTACGTTGGGCAAGTGGGTCTGACGATCACGCAGTCGCTGTTGAAGGGGTTCGGTACGGGATACAACTTGGCGAGCCTGCGCAAAGCCCGGATCGACGTTGAGGTATCTCAGCTCGAGCTGAAGGCCATCGCGGAGCAAGTGACCGCCGACGTCGAAAAAGGCTACTGGGATCTGTTCTTGGCGAAGGAGGAGATTCGTATCCAGCAAAGGTCGTTGGAGCTGGCCGAGAGGCAGATGGACGAGTCCGTTGAGCGAATCGCCGTGGGAAAGCTGCCCGAGCTGGAGCTGGCGGCGGTGCAGGCCGAAGTCGCCACTCGCAGGGAAGCTTTGATAGACGCCAAGAGTCGCTACGAGCAGGCTCGCCTGCACCTTCTCTTTCTCTTGAATCCGCCGCGGCCTTCCAACTGGGAGACGATACCGGTTACGGTCGATAAGCCGTTTGTGCCGACGGACACATTGGACGCCGTTCGGACGCATGAAGAGCTGGCGCTGAAGTATCGCCCCGATCTGCTGCAGGCGCAGCTTGATTTGGAGAAGAACGAGTTGGATCTCGCTCGAACCAAGAACGGGCTTCTGCCGCGATTGGATCTCTTTGTCACTCTTGGGAAGACGAGGTACGCTCAGTCTTTCGGGGAGAGCACGCCCGATCTCGGAAGTCCATTCTACGACGTGAGCGCCGGCTTGACGTTCGACTTTCCCGTGCTCAATCGAGCGGCCCGCGCGGAGCACGCCCGTTCGAAATATTCGCGCGACCAGCTCGAGATGGCCCTTCTCAACATGGAACGCCTCGTGCGGCATGACGTGCGTTCCGCTTATGTGGAAGTCCTGCGGTCTCGCCGCCAAATAGAAGCGACTCGGGTGGCCGGCGACCTTCAAGAGAAGAAATCGAGCGCGGAGTTGGAGAAATACCGCGTTGGAAGGTCGACCAATTTTCTTGTGATGCAGGCGCAGCGGGATCTGATATCGAGCCGGCTCGATGAAGCCCGCGCGATGGTAGCTTACCTGAATGCCCTGGTGGACCTCTACCTGATGGAAGGGACCCTGCTCGAGAGGCGTGGAATAACGTCTTTCGATGCCGGCTGATGAGCGCGCTTTGCCGAGCTTGGAGAGGAGCGCGAAGTTCTCCCGGGCGGCGGCGCCCGCTCGCTCGGTCGACGGCCGGGGGGCCTACGGCGACTCTCTGGTTTTCCCTCGCTCCTTCGCCGGCGGCCCATGCGGAGGCCGCTTCATCTACACGCCGGCTACTGATGAGTACGGGCCGGCGCCGCATCTCCTCCGCACGAGCGATTGGCCTCTGCCCCGACTCCGTGTCCGCCAAGATGCCGGTAAAGATCCCGAGCACGGCCGGCATCGCCTTTGCAACATAACGACCGGCAGAGCTGCGTGGCCCGGGGGTGACTTCCCCCCCCAAGCGGTGCCCGGGGCGGCTCAACCGCTGACAACCAACGCAGCTAGGTTATAGCGGCTCATTTCGCGTTCCGATCCTCCCCATGATCCGCGGCCTATCTCCCCCAAGATCGGCACATGAACGTCATTGCCGGTTGAGACCGCGGCAGTGCGCTTTGCACTGCGGCGGCGACGACGGTTCCCCTCTCCCCGTTCTCACGGTAGATCCCTGCCCCTTCGTCACATTTCGTCCGTCTCTCACGGGGGACAAGGGCATTGCGCGCTCAGTGCGGAGGAGGCGAGAGCCCATGAGCTATGCAACACACGGAGACCGGGAGTTCGAGGTATGCCACGGGGAGATAGCGCGGTACGTACCGGGCTACAGAGGCTACAAGCTCAAGGAGTGGAGGAAGCGCGAAGACAAGCGCCTGAGAACGGAGCTCTCTCGAAGACTCGTTCATGAGGCGTCCAGGCTGGAAGCGGTTGAAAAGGACGCCTTCTTGGCGGGTTTGAAAAGCGCCAGCGCTTCTCTTGCGGACTCCAGGAGCAAGTTGATGGAGACGTCCGACCGCATAAGGTTCGCGCCGTACGGGCGTCCGGGCTTCTTTGAGACGGAAGAGGTCTCCGGGGGCAGGCTCAAGGGATTGCATGAGGCGGACCTGGAGATCCTTCAGATCACGGAGTCAATCGTACGGTGCATCTCCAAGCTCGAGCAACCCGATCTGCCGCAGGATGAGAGAGAATACAGGGTCCGGGACCTCACGGATTTCATCGAGAGGTTCTGCTTGGCTTTCGACGCGAGAGAAGGGATCATTACGGAGAGCCGGTGAACGTCAACCGCCTCCTGCCCGCCGCCTCTCGAGCGCCCACCTCGCTGTTCCTACCGCAGCCGCCCTTCCGCCGGAAAGTGTTCCGTTGTTGACAGGGGCTCCCCCGTCTGTAAACTCATTGCTGGGGGCCGGGCAGGCCCTTTTTGCGTTCACCCTTCAGGCATTCGCCGACTCGCCCCCGCGAGTGCTTTGAGAGGAGCCCAAAGGAGGTGCGGGTCCATGCTACTCCCTCGCTCTGTCTTCTTCTCTTTGAGGGCTTCTTCCCGAGATCCTCGCCGTGCTTGCCTTCCGATTCTTCCGGCTCTCATGCTCATTGTGACGGGCTGCGATGACGGGGGACGCCTGACGGGCGGCGAGGATCTGACCCCGCCCGCCGCGGTCATGGATCTCTCCGCTGTGGCTCTTGCCGATTCGGCGATCACTCTGACCTGGACGGCTCCGGGCGACGACGGACGGCTCGGCAGGGCCGAGCTTTACCGAATTCGCTACATGGAGGAGCCGGTCACCGATGACAACTGGGGGGTGGCGAAGGCGATTCCATCGGTTCCGACCCCCTCGATGGAGGGGACCGAGGAGTCTTGCACCGTAACGGGACTGTCAGTGGCGACGGAGTACTATTTTGGGTTGAAATCGGCGGATGAGGTTCTGAACTGGTCGCCGGTCTCGAATCCCGCCTCGGCGACCACTCACGAACCGGCGCCTGGATTCATTATGGCCTGGGGGGCCAGGGGGGTCGGAGACGGTCAGTTTGACGGCCCCGTAGCAGTCGCTACGGACAAAGAGGGCAGCGTCTACGTGGTGGAGCTCGGCAACCACAGGCTTCAGAAGTTCACGGGCTACGGCAGATTCATCACCAAGTGGGGGAGGAAGGGCACGGGCAAAGGGGAGTTTATGTTCCCCTCCGGTGTGGCGGCCGGTCCGGATGGAGCGGTGTATGTGGTCGAATACGGCTCGGACCGCGTTCAGAAGTTCACAAGCGAAGGCCAATTCCTAAGGATGTGGGGCTCCCAAGGCTCAGGCGACGGACAGTTCGAGATTCCCTTCGAGATAGACGTCGATCATCAGAACAACGTCTATGTGGCGGATCATTACAACGACCGCATTCAGAAGTTCACAAGCCATGGGGAGTTCATCACAAAGTGGGGCACAGAGGGTTCCGCCCCGGGCCAGTTCGACAACCCTCTCACCGTCGCCGTTGATCACGAGGGGAACGTATTCGTGACGGATGAATTCAATAGGCGGGCCCAGAAGTTCACGGGCGACGGAGGACTCTTGACGTGGTGGGGACGGCTGGGCAGAGAGCCGGGTGAGTTCCTTTTCCCCATGGGGGCCGCGACGGATGCGGAAGGCAATGTCTATATCGCCGATCACAGCCACCACTACGTCCAGAAGTTCACGGGTGAGGGGGCGTTCCTGGCCAAGTGGGGGAGCCAGGGCGGTCTGCAAGGTCAGTTCCTCGGCCCCGAGGACGTAGCAGTCGGCCCGGAGGGCTACATATATGTAGCCGACAAAGGCAATCACCGAATCCAGAAATTCGGCTATCCGCGGGATTAGACGGATCGGCGCCAAAGAAGGGTGATGTGACTTCGTTTTACATCGCCGCCGACGGGCTTTCGGAGCCGAGCCCCGCAGAGCCTTGTCCCCCGTTCAAAGGGCCCGAGGAGTGCCTGATGAAGCCCCGATCCGCAATACCTTCTCCTGCGGAATCCATGCGGGGCGGACAACCGTACCCCGCCCCACTCGCTCCTCGCTCGCCGTCACTCCCAGTCAATTAATAGCTTTATTCCCAGACTCTTGAGCGCTACACTTATGAATCTGTTTTCGGGTTGAGGCGCACGATCCCGGCAGATAGGTCGGCAAGGGCTCGACTCCTTCGGCGTACGGGTATGGGCTCAATCCCAATCCTAGTGGGTGTGGATCGGCACCGGTCCGGAGTGGGGCGGCGGGGGCGGAGGGCGATCCCGCGTCGGGGATTCGGCCCTCAGAGGATACGTTTTGTGGGTGCGGTGCGCCTCGTCCAACGGTACCGCGCGGGGCGAGAGTGCGCCGCAAGACGCGTGATCTGTTCGGGGGGCGGAAGGCAATATGATCGGCGACAAGTTGAACATCAAGGATTTTCACAGAGAGGCGGCCCGGGGGATTGCGGAGCTGATTGTGCCCGACTTAGAGGGCGCGGGCGGCAGGTTCGCAGTCACCGTGGCCGGCGAGTCGGGCGCGGGCAAGTCGGAGATTGCGTTTGTGCTCTCCGAGAAGCTAACGGAGAAGGGACTGAAGAGCATCGTACTCCAGCAAGATGACTACTTCGTATATCCGCCTAAGACTAATGCCGCCATGCGGAAGAAGGACATCGGCCATGTCGGGTTGTCCGAGGTCCAACTTTCTGTTCTGGACCGAAACCTCCGGGAGATACTCGACGGGGCGGCGGAGATCGATAAGCCTCTCGTAATCTACGAGGAAGACCGCATTACTTCCGAGACGATCGTTATCGAAGGCGTGAAAGTAGTCATCGTAGAAGGGACCTATGTCACCTTGCTCGAGAACGCGGATCGGCGTGTGTTCATAGACAGGACGCATGTAGATACCGCACAGGCACGTGAAGAAAGGGCGAGGGAGGCGCAGGACGAGTATCTATCCCGGATATTGCTGATCGAGCACGCGATCATAGCGCCGCAGAAGGCGCGTGCGGATATCATAGTCACCCGTGATTACAAGGTCGAAGCGAGCGGTAAGTACGGCAAATAGATGCTACGGGATAGTCAAGCCCGATCGGAAGTCGTTATGACATGTGACTGCCGGGTGGAAGCGCCCGACGGTTTCGGAGAATAGACGTATCGGTGTCGTTCGTCCCAACAGAACCTCGTCGTTGGACACGGCTACAAGGCGGAAGCGAGCAAAGAACTCGATGAGCGGACGCATAGAGAACATCTGCATGTTGAGCACGCACGGCTATTTTGATCCGGTGCCGGAGCTCGGCAAGACGGACACCGGGGGGCAGGTGCTCTACGTGCTCCAACTCGCGCGCTCCCTGGCGGAGACCGGTATCGGCGTGGACATCTATACCCGCTGGTTTGACCGCTCGAAGCCGCAGATCGATCCCCTGCCCGGCAGCCCTCGGGTTAGGGTGATCCGCATTCCGGCGGGGGATTGGGAGTTCATTCCCAAGGAGCGGATATACGACGTTCTTCCCGCTTTGGCGAAGAACATGATCGATTTCATAAACAAGAACGGTCTTAGCTACGACGTATATCACGGCCACTACGTGGACGCCGGCATTGTGGCTCTGGATGTCGCCGATGCGTTCTCCAAGCCCTGCTTTTTCACGGCGCATTCCCTTGGGGCCTGGAAGAGAGAGAGGGTGGGGGGGGACCCCGTGGAAATGGAGGCGGAGTTCAACTTCAGCAAAAGGATCGCGGAGGAGCTTCGGATCTTCAAATCCGTGAATGCGCAATCAATCACCAGCATAGAAGAGCGGGATAAGATCGCCGAGTTGTATGACTTCAAGCCTTCGAGATTGGAGTTCATTCCTCCCGGAGTGGATGTCCACGAGTTCCGCCCTCTTGAGCGCGGCGAAAGGGAAGAGGAGACCGCGATCGATCTGCCGGAGAGATATATGTTCATGGTGAGCAGAATCGCGTCGGCAAAAGGGCACGACCTTCTTCTTCCGGCGTTCGCCCGCGTATCCGAGCGTTTTCCGGACCTCCATGCGGTCATCGCGGGAGGCACCGAGGATCCCGATGATGAGGAGGTTGAAGTTCTATCCCATATCAGCTCATTCATTGAAAAGCACGGTCTCGGGGACAGAGTGCACGCGGTCGGAGGAATCCCACACGACGATCTACCCCCGTACTTCCGGCGCGCCGAGTTCTTTGTCTTGCCCGCAAAGTACGAGCCGTTCGGAATGACGGCGCTTGAAGCGATGTCTTGCGCCGCCCCCGCGGTAATATCAACGCATGCGGGCATTCAGGAGAACTTGAACTCGGGAGTCGACTGTCTACTGGTCGATCCTCGTAGTACCGAGTCATTCGCCGAAGCCATGTGCTCGCTGCTGCGGGATTCCGATCTTGCCGCGAGGTTGGCGGCCGGCGGGCGCGAAACCGTTCTCAACAAGTTCAGTTGGCAAGCGATCGCCGAGTGCTACCTGGCCTTCTACGAGATGTACCTGCACGTGTGACGCCCGCTTCTGCCGTGTGAGCCTGTGTAGATCCACTGCCGCATCCGTGAAACAGGAACCCGCAAGGCCATGCGAACCTCAACGCGGGCGGAGGATGTTTCGTAAGGCCCCCTTGCGCAGGAGCGAGCGGCAGACCGTTGCCGGCAAGCGGCAGCCCCAGGGCGGACGAAGTACTTCCCGTAAGGGCCGATTCGCGGGAGCGAGCCGAGATCCACCGCCGCACAGCGGCGGTTAGCTGACTGAGCGGGCGGAGGGAGGGTGAAAGATCCTTCGTCGGCACCACGGGAGCGAGCCGCGATCCATTGTCGCGAAGCGGCAGTTAGCTCGGCGACCGGGTGCAGGGAGCAAGGAAGATCTTTCGCACGCACCGCAAGAAGAGGCCGGTCCCCCGGAGAATCGGAGGACCGGCCGTTTCGTCGGCGGCGCATAAGGCGTCCGCTAGAGATCTTCTTCCTTGATGCCCATGCCGCTTCGATCCGGGGGCTTCGGCAGGTCGGGCGGCTCATATGGGTTGCGCTTCAGCTCCTCCATTATGTGCTCTATGGCCGCGTCGAGCTGTGGATCCTTCCCGCCGACCATCTTCGAGGGATCATCCAGCACTTCGATGTCCGGATCGACGCCGTGACCTTCAATGCCCCAGGTGCCGTCCTTCTCGAAAAAGCCGAACGTCGGAACGCTGGTGTAGCCTCCGTCGATGAGCCTCGGGTTTCCGCTCATTCCGACGAGCCCGCCCCAGGTCCGTTTGCCTATGAGTTTTCCGACACCGGCCTCTCTGAACCACCACGGGAAGTAGTCTCCCCCCGATCCGGCAAGTCCGTTGATCAACATGCATTTGGGGCCCTGGTGAGCGTCGGGAGGCCAGGGGAAGGGTTCTTCGCTGTATCTAATAGCCCAGTAGTTGGCGATCGGCCTGTTCATGAGCTCGATGAACCGTGTTGGAATCTGGCCGCCCCCGTTCCAACGCTCGTCTATGATGAGGGCGTCTCGCCGGAGTTGGCTGTAGTACTGGCGAACCAGCTCGTTCTGGCCGCTTATGCTTGTGTTGGGGACGTAGATGTAGCCGACTTTACCGTCGGTCTGCTCTTCGACGTACTTCCGGTTGGCCTCCACCCATGCTCGATATCTCAGATCGTATTCGCCGCCCAGCGTCTCCACGAGAACGTCGCGGGCGTCATCGTCCATAGTCGGCTTGTCGCTCACCGTCAGCCTCACGGTCCTGCCGGCCAATCCCTGGAAAGCCGCCCAAGGGTCCTTGTCCGTGTCGACGGGAACGCCGTTCACGGCGAGGAGGTAGTCGCCGACTTTCATGTCAACGCCGGGTTGACTCAAGGGACCTCTGGCGTCCGCGTCCCACGGGGCGCCTTCGTAGATCTTGGCGATCCTGTATGCGCCGTTCGAGAGCTCATAGTCGCACCCCAACATCCCGACGGAGACCTGCGGCGATTCCTCGTAGTCTCCGCCGTAGTAGTATGAGTGACCGACGTTCAGCTCGGCTATCATCTCTCCGATGACGAAGCCCACGTCCTCACGGGACGCGCAATCGTCCAGCATCGCGGCATACTGTCTGCGGACCGCATCCCAATCGACGCCGTGCATGTTCGACACGTAGAAGAAATCCCGCTGGACGCGCCATGCCTCGTTGAAGATCTGTCGCCATTCCTCTCGCGGGTCGACCATCTTGGTCATTCCGGCAGTGGAGACCATGTCCTCGGTCTTCTGATCCGGGGCGGCGTCGACAATGGCCATCATTCTTTGGTCGTTATAGACCAAGAGCTTCTTGCCGTCGCCCGAGATCCCGGCATGCGTGAACCCCGCGAGGACCGTCTTCTCCATGTCCGATTCCTTCTCCTCTTCATAATCGAAGATATGGATCGACGGATCGCCGTCTCTGCGCAGGGGGCCGCGGACATAGATTAGCTTCCCGCCGTCGTTGACGCACAACCTGCTGAAATTGCCGCTCTGCGCAGGCAGCGGGACCGCCCTGTGCTCGAAGTCCTCCAGATCTATCTCGACGGGCTCGGGACCCTCTTCCTCATCATCTCCGTTTTCCTTGTCCTCTTTTTCTTCTTCGTCGTCCTTGTCTTCATCCTCCCACTCCTCCTCATCGCTCTCGGGCGCGAAGGGGGAAGGGGTGTCCTTCTTTAGGGGCACGAGGAAAAGCTGGTCGGTATGTGCATAGATCCACGTGGTGCCGACATCCTCGTACATCGGCGACGAGAAGTCGCGCTGGCTGGCGAAGAACAGATACTTGCCCTCGCGGTCGAAGGTCGGCCAGGTATCGTTGAACATGTCGCTGGTGACCTTGTGCCTCTTGTCGTCATCCACGTTGTAGAGCCAGATCGAGTTGTTGCTGACCAGGGACTCGGCTTTGTGGTAGGCAATCCAGTTCGAGTCGCTTGACCAGCTCACGGGGACGACTCCGCCCCAGTCCTTATTTGTGTCAATCGTCCTGGTTCTTCCGTTTTCGACGTTCGTGAGGAAAATCGTTCCGGTCTGATCCATGAAGGTGACCCACTCCGAATCGGGGGACCACGTGGGGTTGTACAGGTAACCGGTCTCCATCGTTATGAGCTTCTTCGGTTCCCCCTTGCCGTCGGACTGCGCGACGTAGAGGCCGTATCCGCCCGTCTCATCCGAGAAGTAAGCGATCCACTTGCCGTCGGGGCTCCATGAAGGATCGCGCTCCGCGGTCCCGCTTGTCCTGTGGAGGTTCATGGGCGAGCCCTTCTTCGCGGGAAGGGTCCAGACGTCGCCTCTTGCCTCAACCACCGCGCGCTTGCCGGTGGAAGAGATGCCCGCCGCGTGAATGAGGCTGCTCACGTCCTCGGCATGAACGCGGAGTTTAGGACGGTCGCCGGGGATAGTGACCTTCACGACATTCGTCTTTTCCGTTCTCAGGTTGAGCAGGCGAAGCTCCGGGCCCAGCTGAAACACCATCTCTCCTTCGCCGTTTTCGCCCGGTCCGATCGCCGGCCATTTGCAGTCGTAGTCGTCGAAATCCGTGACCTGTCTCCTCGAGTCGGTCCTGAAGTTGTACACCCAGATGTTCAGACGATGGTTGGGACCGGCGTCCGAGAGATAATACAGCTTGTCGCCGTGCCACATCGGCAGAGTGTCCGTTCCCTCCCAATCCGTGATCTCCCGGAAGGAGTTGTCCTTCAGATTGAAGAGCCATATGTTCGTGGCCATGCCGCCGCGGTATCTCTTCCACGTTCTATGGTCACGGCTGTGGGGCGTGTACGCCAGCCATTCGCCGTCGGGGCTCACGGCGCCGTTCGCTCCGTAGGGAACCGGCATCCTCTCGAACAATCCGCCCTCGGAGGATACGGTGAAAAGGCCCGAGGCCCTGGGGTATTCGTGCAATCCCCATGTGAAGAAAATCAGATCTCCGTCCGGCGTCCAGTCCGTGAGCAACTCCTGAGATGGGTGATGAGTCACCCTGAAGGGCGTACCCCCCGTGACCGGCAGAGTGTACAGGTCGTAGTTTCCATCGTAGTTGCCGATGAACGCTACGGTCTTGCCGTCCGGGCTGAACCTGGGAAAAGACTCCCCGCCCGACGTGCTGGACAAGGGCATCGCCGTGCCGCCCTCTCTGGGTACGAGCCAGATGTCGTTGGCGTAGCGAAACGCGATGTGGGTGGCACTGACGTCGGGGTAGCGCAGCATCCCGGCGTGCGGTTCCACTGCCTGCGTGGGGGCCGCCGCAAGCGCCAGGATAGTCGCCAACGTGATCCCGATGAAGAGTTGCTTTGCTGCCATGCTTCCTCCTCCTGATTGAGTTCCTGCGGAGCCGTTTCGGGGGCCCGCACGGTTTTCGCGGCGCCCCTTCGGCCCTTCTGGATGGGGTCTCCGCACCGATATGAAGCGGCTTGCACCGACCAGGTTCTCGATGAATCGCGTCTCCGAACCGAGAGAGGCGAATCGCCTCAAGCCGCGTCTTGCCGTTTCTCACTTCAACCTGCGGAGCGAGCCGGCCTTTCCGGAACCCGACCTCACGCGCTCGCGACCCTCCGCACCGCGGTAGGGCAGACCCGACGGGACGAGCGAACGCTCTCACCAGACAAGACGGCTTTCTTTCTTCCGCCGTTCAAACCGGATAGGTTGGTCTAAGCAGGGATACGCTTTCTGCGGGTCAAAAGGGCCCTCTGGTTCCCCTACCGTACCTTGGACGGCCGAGCGCGGTCCCGTGCGACACATCCGGCCCTGGGCTACTGAATATATACGCAGCCAACGCCAATAAGTTGTGTCCCGAGAGGAGACAGGCGATCCAAGCGGGTCCGGAGTCAGTCAAGTACCCCGCCGGGCGAAGAAAAATCGCAGGGTTCTGGGCCCGGGGCGGGTATTGGGGCGTCGGAATCCTTCGCAACGGCCATTCCGGATTGAGATTGTACCGCCGGGCGGGCGCAGCGGCAACCCCAAATGCCCTGGGGGCTAGGCCGGCCCAAGACCGACCACAAGAATGGGACGGCGGAATCGGGTGGCCGGGGCGTTTGGACTGTGATGGACCGCGGGCTTGTGGTACCTCTTAGTAATCGGGTTGTGGGGTTCTAGGCCATCTCCCTAGGGTGTGGGTCGGCGGCTGCCATTCCAGGCGGGACCGGCTGACACCCCGTTATCTCCAAAGGCAGTGGGGTTGGCCCGGTGGACTGTAGAATTCGTCTTCATGGGCGATGAGGTTGCCAGGGGGGGTGGCCCAAGCTTGCGGCCCTTGGGCTTCAGTTTCGCAGGATGCCGAGTTGCCGGATGAGTCCGTCGGGACCGGGAGACTTTTGAGGGGGGTTTTCGCCGCCCACTTGGTTGCCAGAGGGAGTCGCCCCATGATATACTCTGTGAGATAAGTGACGAAACCTATTGTCCGTTAATCAGTTACAATTAACTCTCTCGCCCCGAGGTGTGGGGAGTGGTTCTGAAGCGTCGAGTGAATAAGACCGGATTGGCAGTGGTTGTGACCGCCATTGCCGTCTTTGTGGTCTCATGCGGGTCGTGGCGGAGCAGCGAGCCCCTGAACGTGCTGTTCATAGTAGTCGATACCCTCAGGGCCGATCATGTTGGCTGCTATGGATACGATGAAGTGGATACCCCGCACATAGATGATCTTGCCGCCCGCGGCGCCAGATTTCGTACTGTTGTGACATCCGCCCCGGTAACCGCTCCCTCCGTGGCTACTCTGGTTACATCCACGTTTCCGTGCTTCCACGGCGTCCGCGACAATGAGCTTTTCTCCCTGAACACCGATCTGCCCTCTCTGGCGTCCGTCTTCCGGGGAGCGGGGTATGAGACGGCCGGCTTCGTGGGATCGGCCGTTCTGGATCGCAGGTACGGTTTCGGGGAAGGTTTCGACCACTACGACGATGACATGAGCGCGGAGTTTCCGGTGTACTCCGGAAGTTACCTCCCGCAGACCCAAGAGCTACAGGGAACTCAGAGAAGGGCCGATCGCGTAACGGATGCCGCCCTTCGGTGGATAAGAGAACATGGAAAGGATGGACCTTTCTTCTGCTTCGTTCATTACTTCGACCCGCATGACCCCTACGATCCTCCTCCGCCTTTCGGCGGACGGTACTCCGATTCTCCCTACGACGGCGAGATCGCCTACACGGATGAGCAAGTGGGGCGATTGTTGCATGAAGTGGAAAACTCAAGCCAGGACGGCGACGTGCTGATAGTGTTGACCGCAGACCACGGCGAAGGTCTGGGAGAGCACGCCGAGAGAACGCACGGGTTCTTTCTCTATGACTCGACCGTGCTTGTGCCGCTCGTTTTCCATTTGCCGGATGTGATTTCGCCGAACACGATCTTCGAATCTCAGGTCAGAACCGCGGACGTGATGCCCACGATACTGGATCTCGCGGGGCTGCCCGTTCCGGAGACGGCGCAGGGTTTGTCCCTCGCCCCGGCGCTCAGGGGCGAGGAGGATCTTCGGGACAGGAACGCCTACGTGGAGACTTTCCACACGCTGTACTCGTATGAATGGCACGAGCTTCAGGCACTGAGGACTCCGGATTGGAAATACGTCAGGGCTCCCGAGGCTGAGCTCTACGACCTCCGCGCCGATCCGGGGGAGAAGAAGAACCTCTTCCAAGTCAAACCCGAGCCGGCTTCGAAGCTTGAGGGCTCACTCGCGGTTTTGGAAGAACGGCTGGAATCCGGATCGGAGCGGTATCGCGCGTCCGAATCCGAGCGCGATGATGAGATGGCCGCCAAAATGCGGGTCCTGGGCTACGTAGGCGATTCGTCTCGCCGCGGCGAGGACTTGCCTAGCCCCGGCGGAGACTATCCTGATCCCAAGAGGCGGATCAGCCGATTGAACGCCAGACAGGAAGCCGGCGGTCATTTGCGTCTTGCCGCCGGGTTGATGCTGAAGGGGGAATTCGAGGCTGCGCTTGAGAAAGTGGGGGCAGCCCGGCGCGCGGCGCCCGATTACGCCGAGGTGCAGGCCACGGAGGGTCTCATTCTGGTCAGGAGTGGCGATCTCGACAAAGGCATAGAGCTTCTGGAGACAGCCTTGGAGAAGGACCCTCGAGCGCAGATGGCGCATCAGACATTAAACAATCTCGGTCTGGCCTATCTCGAGAGAGGTGAATGCGAGAAGGCGATCGAGGCTCTTGAGAGTTCGCTCAATGCAAGGCACGACTACTACAATGCCATGTACAACCTGGGTCTCGCGCATGAGAAATGCGGAGATCCCGGTGAGGCAGTACGAGCCTATGAGGCGTTTCTCAGGCGGAATCCCGATCTTGATCCGGAGCTATTGCGCTCCGTTGAAGCGCGGATAGAGCGCCTAACGTCTACACAACGGGACGGCGACTGAGGAATCGGCGCCGCGTTTCCGGGCCTGATCGAGGCAAGAGCATAACGACGCGCTCCGAATGAAGGAACTTTCGTAGGGGCCGTTGCGCTGGAGCCAGCCGAGATCAACTGCGGCGAAGCTCTCTTTCGGGCGGACGAAGGACCATTCGCCGGCACCGCGGGGGAGAAATTGATTCGAGGCCGACGCCTACAAAACATCTGCCTTTCTTCGGCTATTGTCGTGCTCGCGTGTGGGATCCGTCTCTACGGCATGAACTGGGGCCTTCCCGAGGGCTATGAGGAGGCCACTCCCCTCAGACAAGCCTGGGAGATGTGGGGTTGGGGCTTGGATCGCGGCGTCGACCTCAATCCGCATTTTTTCAAGTATCCGAGCCTGACGATATACTTGCAGGGGATCGCTCAAGGGGGGCTCTACTTGGGCATGAAGCTCTCGGGCGCGGTCCGATCGGCCGTCGACTTCAACGTGAGCTACGTTCTCGACAAGACGCCCTTCTTCGTGCTCGGGCGGGCGCTGAATGTGATCTTCGGCACGGCCACCGTGGCGCTTCTTCTTGTGTTCGGCAGGCGAGCGGGAGGCTACGCGGCCGGGATCGCCGCGGCGTTCTGGCTTGCAGTAAACACGGCCCACGTGTCCCGGTCTCAGATGATCGAAGTCGACGTGCCCCTCGCTTTCTTCACCCTGCTGACCTTGTGGCTCTTGATGCGGGCGATGGAACACCCGTCCGTGTTGAACTTCGCTTACGCCGGTATGTCGATGGGACTCGCGGCGTCCACGAAGTATACGGGTGCTCTCCTTGGGCTTGCGCTATTGGCGGCCGTCGTTCTCGTGATCCGCGACGGCGGAAGGGCCCCGGCGTCAGGCGGCCGGATCGGACCGAGCGGACGGATCGACCCCGGCGGGGAAGGGTCGGGGGGCGGCCGGAGAGACTCCCGGAACGAGGATACCGATTCAAAGAAGACCCACAAGAAGAAGGATACCGGCTATAGCGATAACCCCCGGAGAAAAGGCGCCCGCCGCACGGGAAGCAAGGCGAAGGGAGGCCGCGACCTTCGGTCTCGTCATTCAAAGCCAAGCAAGAGCCGGAGGCCGGACGGCTCGCGGAAAGGACTCGGCGGTCTTAAGCCCGGCTTGCTTATGATCCTAGCGGCTTTTGCGGTAGCGCTCGGAGTCTTTCTCCTAACGTCGCCTTTTGTTCTCCTTGATTTCGACGCCTTCCGGGCGCACTTCTCGGCGGAGCGCGAGCATATGCTCCTGGGTCATTTCGGGGAGGGCGGAGACCCGACGTGGCTTTACTACGGACGGCTGATTGCGACGGAGCGGCTGGGTTGGCCCATAGCCCTGCTGGCACTCGGCGGCATCGTATACTCTGCCGGGTTCGGAAGAGAGCGGTGGTCGTGGATGGTCTGCGCGTTCATGATACCCTATGTAATAGGCATATCGACCTGGGAGATGAGGGCCGACAGGTATCTGATGCCGATAATCCCGTTGCTCTGTCTCTTTGCCGGCAATTCACTTTCGGCGACCCCGCGGGTCGGGCTCTTGGCGCGTGCCCCGTCTTCGGTTAAAGCTCTCTTGGTGGGCGGGCTGGCGCTCGCGGTCGCAGTGCCGATGCTCAAAGGGTACCCCGAACACCTGCGTAGGGTTCGTCCCGACACCCGATCCGTCGCGGCCCGCTGGATCAGGGAGAACGCGCCCGCCGGTTCATTCATAGTCACGGAGCATTACGGCCCGCAGCTTCTAGGTCCGGCGGAGTACATGGAACTGGACCCGGTCATCCGGCGAGAGATCAGGGCTCGGGGAGAAGTAGGCAAATACGCGGTCCAGACGATTCCCATGTTCCAGGTTCGCCCGGAGAGAGCGAGTGCCTACTACGATCTCTCGTTGTACGGCGACGCCGACTACTTGATAACGACTTCGTCGGTCCGCTCTCGCTATCTGCGTGAGCCTTCGCGGTTCGAGAGGCAGACCGCTTTCTACGAGATTCTCGAGGAAAGCTACTCGAAGGTCTTGGAAATCACCTCCCAGAACCGCACGGGGCCTTCGATTGAGGTATTCAGGAATCCGCTCCGGCGTCCCCCCTTCGCCGGCAGGGGAGCGGTGGCCGGCGTTCCTCGTGTCCCGGTGAAGCCTGACAGCAGAGCCTTCGAGGCGGACTTCTACAGCAGGATGGGGTTCAACTACGAGTTCTATTCCCACTTTGAAGGTGCACTGGGTTGCTACACGGCCGGGCTTCGATATCAGATGACAAGCTTCGCCCTGATGAAGAGCCTGGTGCTGGGCGCCGTCAGGTGCCTATCGGCCTTGGGGCGGCATGAAGAAATACCGGCATTGCTCGACGGGGCGATCGCGGCGGCGCCGTCGGAAGCCGACCGCGAGGAGTTACGGCGCATCAAGCGGAGCGCGACGGCCGGGGCGCGGTAGGGAGGCCGTGTAACGCTCGCGCGCTCGGTATGCCGCGGCGGGGACGGGATAGGCGACGGAGCACTATGCCGGCTCAACGAGCCCCCGAGGAATGGACCCGATGGGCATGTGCGCTGATCGGGGATACGGCCCGGACCGGTTTTTGAGTGGCGAACCGACGCTGCATTGTGTCCGTTCTGGGATAGGCCCGGCGTCGCGGTGGCGTACGGCCTCCCCGGGTCTTTGTGGATCAGCTCACGGGGCAGGGAGAGCTCTTCCCGCTGCCCATGGTTCCGGTCAGGAGACTCTACGCGATAGGCCCGTGAATTCCGTCCGGTAGCCGAGTTTGCTGATGACGGCCCCGCCGAGCATGAGCCCGCAGCCCACGAGACCTCTTGCGGGAATCACTTCCGACAGAATGATCCATCCGCCGAGGGCGGCGAACACCGCCTCAAGGCTCAGTATGATCACAACGTGGCCCGGGTGGGCTTTTCGCTGGGAGACCACTTGCAGGGTGTAGGCGACCCCTACTGAAAGCACCCCTGCGTAGATGATCGGAAGGAGGGCGTTCCGGATTTGGTCGGGGTCGATCGTCTCGATCGAGAGCGCGGCCGCCAAGCTTAGGACGGAGCATACCACGGACTGCGCCAATGCGAGCCTCAGAGGGTCCGTCCTGAATATGAACCATCCTATGACCATGACGTGCACGGCCCAAAAGAACGCGCCTACCAAGACCAGTGAGTCGCCGAAGGAGACCTCAAGTCCGCCCGTTACGCTTAGGAGATACATGCCGGCCGTAGCGCAGAGAGCGCCCACCCACGCAAGGGAGCCCGGCCGCTGTCGGAAGAAGATCCCGAGAATGGGCACGATCACCACATAGAGTCCCGTAATGAAGCCGGCCCTACCTGCCGTTGTGTAGACTATGCCCGTCTGTTGCAATGACACCGCTATGAATAGGACACACCCCGCGAGCCCGCCTGCGCGGAGCAGCGTCTTCCAATCATCGGAGGCTCGGGCGGGGCGTTCGGGTGCCTCGTTTGGTTCCAGTGCTTTGTCCGAGGCGTGATCGGCACCGCTTGCTGCTTTGCTCGGTTCCGGGGCTTCGTCCCGGGCGCACGGTGCGGCTCCAGGTCTTTGATCGGGCCCGGGGTGCTCGTCCGGTCCCGACGACTCCTCGCGGCTCGGTGCCTCATGCGGCGGTGTTTGACGACTCACTCCGGAGGTCCCGCCGCCGGAGTTACTACTTGCGATCGCCGTATTCTTCCGTCCGCGCCGGACCAGGACGAACGGGACAAGGGCGAGCGATCCCAGGGCGAAACGCGCGGCGTTGAAAGTAAACGGCCCGACGTGCTCCATGCCTATACGTTGCGCCACGAATGCGAAACCCCAGATGGCCGCGGCCAGGAGCAGCAGGGCATCGGCTTTGAGCGCGCTCTTCTTCATAGTCAGTGAATTGTATTGGAAAGGAGATGCCCGGCCAACGGGAAAAGAGGTCATTGAAATGACCGGGGCAATATTCAAGCCCTATGCCCGCGCTTCGGAGAAAAGGCCTGACAGTGAACCCTGAGTTGGGATCATTTGATTCATTGAGGCCCCCGCTCCTAGTCGCTATGGCATAGGGCGGTATGTCATGTATCGGTGTTTCGGGCGCTTTGCCGGCGGGCGCATCGCGTGCGCCGTTCCGCTCAAAGCCTGTCGGGCCCCTCAGTGATCGGCATTCGATCCGACCGCGAACGTCTCAAGATCCAATACCGCCGGCAACAGACGGCAGCCGCGAGTATCCGTGCGCATTGACTCGGGACCTCGTGCAAGCTCCATCATCGGCTTGAGCTCCCTCGTAACAAACGACGAGTGGGCGGCGGAAAAGGTTGCGGGGTTGCGCATAGAAAAAACGCGAAGAAAAGCCAAAGACGAGAAGGGGCAACCTCCGTCGGTTGCCCCTTGTAGCGCGGCGGATCCTGATAGCGCCGTGTCCGTGCCGGCCGGCTTAGTTCTCTTGTTCGCTCTCGGATCCTTCCTCTGGCTCTTCCTCCAGGTCCAGACCATAGCTATCGCTGATATCCAACGGGGGCATCGGGCCGTCGAGCGGCTTCTTGTCCTTGACGTACCAGTCATACCATTGGATCGTTCGGTGTAGAACGTCTATTCTCCCGGGTTGTTTTCGATTGCCGTGCCCCTCCCCGGGATACCGCACCATGCGGACGGCGGGATGATCGTTCATCTTGAGGCGCCTATAGAACTCCAGGCTCTGGGACGGATGAACCCGAGTGTCCGCCGTTCCGCCGAAGATGAGCACGGCCGTCTTGCTCCGGTGGGCATAGTACACTGGACTGCGCTTAAGACTGTCCTCCCACATGTCCTCGAGCTTATCGCGAGAGTGGACGTAGAGCTCTTCGTAAGGTATGTCCGTCGTACTGCGCTTGCTGATAAGATCGCTTATCCCAACGAACATGCACACGGCTCTCACGTAGTCCGTGTAGTAGGAGCCGAACCAGGCGGCGGCGTATCCTCCGTAGGAGCCTCCCCCGAGGCCGACGCGCTCGCGATCGGCGATGCCGATCTCCACCAGGTGGTCTATCGCGTCCGCCAGGTCGTCGAACTCCCTTCCGGCGGCGTCATGGTAGCCCCACGCGGCGAACTCCACGCCGTAGCCCGTGCTCGCGCGGTAGTTCGGGTAGACCACGGCGTAGCCCTTGTTGGCGAGGGCCTGTCCGGGGCGGCTGTAGTAGCTCAGCCAACCGTTGGAATAGTGGGATTCCGGTCCGCCGTGAACGACCACGATCAAGGGATATCGTTGGCCTTCCCGGTAGTCGACGGGGTAGATAAGCAGCGCCTCGATCTCGAGCCCGTCTCTGGCTTGGTACCTGATCGGCTCCTGTTTCCCGAGTTTTCTTTCGGCGATCCATGGGTTCAGCGTCGTGAGCCGTTTGAGATCTCTACGGCCGTTCCAATAGTAAAGCTCGTCCGGCATGTCGGGCGCCTCGCAGATCAACGCGAAGTCCCTGAAGTTCTCCGTGAAGGTGGGACGTCCGAAGACGATCCCCGTCTCCTCGGAATCGAGGATTACTTCGCGCTGTCCCCCGGCGGCGCTCACGAGGCTCAGCGTAGGCCACACGCCTTCGCCAGCGCGATAGACCACCGTGTCGTCGTCCTTCCATCCGACCCAGTCTATGTGTCCCCTGAAATCCTCGGGTGTCAGGTTTCCGGCTTTTCCTCCCGCCACGGCTATGACATAGGCCTGGCTGACCGCATGGTCCTTTCTCTCAAGGGCGGCCGCATAGGCCAGCTTCGAGCCGTCCGGGCTGAACGCGTAGTTGCCGAGCTTACCGGGGTTATTCGTGAGTTGGTTGACTTTCTTGCTTTCCACGTCTAGCAGGTAGACCTTTCGGAACATATAGCGGTAGTCAATCAGATTCTTCGTACTTGCCGAGGCGGCTATGGTCTTCCCGTCGGGACTGAACTCGAAGTCCCAGAACGTGAGGCCCTCGGTCAACTGTTCCGGCTCACCGCCGATCCCGTCTTCGTCCACGTCCATGATGTAGATATTCCGGTGTCTCAGGTTCTCCTCGAAGAATATGAAGTCGTATCCCTTCTCTTCGAGTTTCTCCTCCCGGTCGGTTTTCGGCGTGGTGGCTATGTATGCGATCTTGTCCCCGTCGGGATGCCATCTAAAAGACGACACTCCGGTCTCCGAATCGGTGACCTCGAAGGCCTCGCCTCCCGCAAACGGAATCATCCAGACTTGCGACTTCTCGTCTTCACCCCTGTCGCTTAGAAAGGCGATCATGGAGCCGTCCGGGCTCCACCGGGGAGACCAGACGTTGATTTTGCCCGTGACGTACGGACGGCTCTCGCCGGTCTTCACCTCTGCGACGTGCAGCTCGGCCCAGCCGCTCCCGGGCTCTTCGTCGGCCTCGCGGGGCACGCGGAAGGTGTACGCTACATGGTCTCCGTCCGGGCTTATCATTTGGCCCGTGCACCACTTGACGTTCCGAACGTCATCGGGAGTCATTCCCCCCTCGGCGGATGCGATCCCCGAGAAGAGCAGGGCGGCCAAAACCGGGATCGCGAATCCCGCCGCGAGGAGCGCGCGGTCGCGAATTCCAAAAGCCCGAAGACGAGAATCGTGCGCTCGCCGGCTGGTTTTCTCTCTCATCGTTTTTCCCCTTTCGGTTCGAAGGAACCGTCCGGCCCGCGGCTCTCTTGCCTATTCTTTGCCGTTTGAGTGCTCGGTCCGATCGGTCTTTCTTTCGCTCCGTCTCCCCTGTCCGGTCGAAGCCGAAGCCCGGTCTGCCGGGTTCGAACCGGAACCATCCTCTTTGTAGTGCATACGGTATACTTCCTTTACTTGACGCGCTCAAGACGGAAAGGAGTGTACGGCAGAGGAGACTAAAGAGCAAGGCAATTCGCCGTTGGGCGTGGGCGTTGGGCGGTCTCACTGCGCGACGTTCAACAAGCCGTTGCTTTTTCGGCGCTTTCCGTCAGATGGGTCGGCCGGAGTCGGTTTCACGGATCCAACGCGGTCTCCCCGTGCGCCTCTCCGGCCCGGTGCGGAGCCGGCGACTCCGTTCGCGATCGGTCGCTGCGCGGATGGAGAAGGCTTCATCGGCGTTTGCCGGCGCCGGGGGAGACCGATGAAGGGGACGGGTCTCAGTCGCGTTCCGGTGGTGGTACGTCTTGCGGTTTTCCGCTCCTTGTGGGAGTGCGGGCGAAGGGTTTTCTCGCTCCGCGCGCCGGCTTCGCCGAGCTAAACGCCGCGTCGCGGCGGTGGGTCTCGGCTCGCTCCTGCGAAAGGGTCGCTTCTCAAGTCCCTTCGTCCGCCAACCTGAGAGTATGAGGCAAAGCGTACCGCTACCCGCGTTTCACCGGAGTTGACAGCCGAGCATATACGTGCGCTAATCGGCAGAAGCCCTTGTTTGTATTGGGGAAGAGCCGTATGTTGGGATGAGGAGCCCGCCGGGTTGCGAGATGCCGCATCGCCGCAATGTGCCGTGTCCGCCGCCGGCTCACGCTGTGGAAGACGATCATGGGGCGTGAGCGTCTTGACTGTTTCCAAGGCGGAGACGCCGTCTTGCCGGCGGAGCAGATAAGGTTGCGCCCGGGGCAAGGTCGCCGGCGCAGGATCGGCGCGATCGACGGGCAGGGGACGCGTTTGACCGGCGAGGAAGGTGATACATGAGCGTGAAGTACGCGGTTGTGGGCGCCGGGCGCCAAGGTGTGGCCGCGGCATACGACATGGCTGCTTTCGGAGATGCTTCCGAGATACTACTTATTGACGCGGACCAGGCCGCGGCAAAGAAATCGGCGGATCACGTCAACGCCCTTCTCGGCAAACCCATCGCCTCCCCCTTTGAGGCCGACGCGGGCGATCCTGACGGCATGAGATCCGCGCTGGGCGGTGTGGCGTCTTTCGTGAGTTGCGTGCCCTATCACTTGAACCCGGGGCTCACCGACGTCGCGATAGGCGTTCGCTCCTGCATGTGCGATCTCGGCGGCAATACGGCGGTCGTCAGGGAGCAGCTCGCGCGCCACGCAGACGCCGAAGCGGCCGGGATTTCAGTCGTTCCCGACTGCGGCATGGGCCCGGGCTTGAACGTGTCCCTTGCGACATACGTCATGTCTCTGGTGGACGAGCCCGAAGAAGTCTATATCTGGGACGGCGGTTTGCCGCAAAATCCCAAACCGCCGTGGAACTTTCAGCTCACTTTCCACATAGGCGGTTTGACCAACGAGTATTACGGAAACGCCTACTTCCTTCGCGACGGCAAGATCACGGAGGTGCCGCCCTTCAGCGACGTCGAGGAGCTTCAATTCCCGGAGCCCATCGGCACGTTGGAAGCGGCGGTCACGTCGGGAGGCCTTTCGACCGCCCCCTGGACCTTCGAGGGCAAGTTGGAACGTCTGGAGAACAAGACGCTTCGATATCCCGGCCACTGGGCGCAGTTCAAGGCCTTCGCCCAACTCGGCCTGATGGATCTCGAACCGGTCAGGGTGGGCGACGCCCGGATCGTTCCCCGTGACGTGCTCCACGCGCTCCTGGAGCCGAGAATAACAGCGCCGGATATCCGCGACGTCGCGGTTATGCGGGTCAAGTGCATAGGTGAGAAAGACGGGGTGGCCGCGGAGGCCGCGGTTGAGCTCATAGACTACTACGACGACAAAACCGGTTTTACCGCGATGCAGCGGCTGACGGGATGGCACGCGTCGATCGTCGCGATACTCGCGGCCGAAGGCCGTATAGACAGAGGCGCCGTGCCCGTGGAGCTTGCCGTTCCCGGCCGAGTCATGGCAGGGGAGGTCCGCCGCCGGGGATTCGCTCTCAAAGAGCGGATTTCCCTTTTGGAATAGGGCTCCCCGGGCCGCGGTATTCCCGCCCTTTGCTGTTTTCCAAGTCCTATTGGGACGTGAAAGAAGGTTTTTTGCAGCGGCCGGGCGCAGCGAGAGTGAAGACGCTCCATCCACCAACTCATCATACTTCGTCCAAGACATGCCGATGCCCGGCCGAGTCGGCGTTGACTCGGCTCTGATCACCGTGCTAGATTATCGTGGAAGAGCCAACGGGGGGATGCGCCCATGAAAGCCTCGGAATGGGACATGAATGAACCGACGCAGAAGCCCACGGCGTGGCCGTTCCGCCGTGGGCGTTGTTGTATGTGCGCGATGCCGGCAGTCGTCGCAAGCCGTGTCCGAATCAGGGGATTGCGAAGTCCGTCGGAGAGGGTATGACGGATGCCTGAAAGAAGCAAAACGAAGCAGGAGTTGGCGGGGGAGTTGGCTGAGCTTCGCCGTCGCCTGACGGAGTTGCTGGCGGAAGAACCGGACCTCATGGCTGCCGTAGAGCGACTGCTGGACAGCGAGGAGATGTACCGGACCCTGGTGAGGACTTCGCCCGACGCCGTTACCGCCACCGACTTGGAGGGCAGGATCACGTATGTCTCGGAGAAGACTCTCGAGCTCCACGGCTTCGAGAGGGCGGAGGAGATGATCGGGAAGAGCTCACTTGATTTCATCGCTCCGGAGGATCACGCGAGGGCCGTGGACGGCATTCGGAAGACCATGGAAAAAGGATCCACCAGCCTCAGAAGATACACCCTATTTAGAAAAGACGGGACGAGTTTCATCGGTGAGTTGAGCGCCAGCCTTATTAAGGACGCGGAGGGCAACCCAAAGGCGTTCATAGGAATAGTCCGCGACGTCTCCGAGCGCAGCCGGATGGAAGAGGCGTTGCGTGCCTCCGAAGAGAAGTACCGAGACCTTGTCGAGAATGCGAAAGACGCCATCTATTCATTGGACCGGGACGGCGTGATCACATATATGAGCCCTTCCGTAGAGTTCATAAGCGGCTACAAGCCGTCGGACCTGGTCGGCAGGCCTTTCCATAATTTCATAAACGAGGATGACCTTCCCGCTACTCATGACAACTTCCGGGCGGCGCTCGCCGGCAAGGAAGCTCCGAGCGAGTTCAGGTTCACCAAACCGACCGGTGAGGTGCGCTGGGCGAGGTCGTCGGGAAAGCCGATGTATGAGGGTGATCGTATCGTCGGCGTGCGCGGGGTGCTGAGCGATATCACCGACCGGAAGAATGCCGAGCAGGAGGCGCAGTTCCTGGGATCGATCGCTTCACAGGCGAAGGACGCGTTCATTGTAACGGACCTGGATTTCAAGATCACGTACATGAACAATGCCGCCGAGGAGCTGTTCGGCTACGCTCTGGACGATCTCCGCGGGGAGACCCCGGGCGTCCTGAACGCTGAAGCGGATTCCGACAAAATGCAAGAGGAAATATACAAGACGGTGCAATCGGGCGGAGTCTGGAATGGGACGGTGCTGAATAAGAGAAAGGACGGCGGCACGTTTCTTTGCGAGATGAAGGTGGGGCCCATTCGTGACGAGCGCGGCAGGGTTAAGTCATACTTGGGCATTCAGCGCGATATCACCGAGAAACGACAGCTTCAAGAGCAACTGCTCCAGGCGCAAAAGATGGAGGCCGTCGGAACCCTGGCCGGAGGCATTGCTCATGATTTCAACAACATGCTGACCGCCATAATAGGCTACAGCGATCTCCTGCTGGCGGGCTGCGGTCGAGACTTTGAGCTGCGACAGGATATACGGGAGATAGGGAGCGTAGCCAGGCGAGCGGCGGGCCTCACCCGACAGCTTCTGAGCTTCAGCCGCAGGCAGATAATCAAGGTCTCGCCTATTGATCTCAGCGTCCAGGTCACGAGGCTTGAAAACATGCTTCGCCGTTTACTGGGAGAGAGTGTGGAGTTGTCAATTGAAGCCCCGCCTGGACTTCAGGCCATCAAGGCGGACGCGGGCCAGATAGAGCAGGTCATCATGAACCTGGTTTTGAACGCCGGGGACGCTATGCCCGACGGCGGTCGGATAACGGTCAAGGTCGAGGCCGTAACGCTCGATGAAGAGTCGTGCAAGGGTATCCAGGACGCCAAGCCGGGGAAGTGGATCCGTCTAAGCGTAGCGGACACGGGCCCCGGTATCGAAGAGGACGTCCTCCGCCATATATTTGAGCCCTTCTTCACCACTAAGGCGGTCGGCAAAGGCACGGGCCTAGGTTTGTCCGTGGTTTACGGCATCGTGCAACAGCACGAGGGATGGATAGATGTTCGCACGGAGCGGGGAGAAGGCACGGTGTTCAGGGTCTGTTTCCCCGCCGTGGTCGATCTCCCGGAGGAACGAGTGGATGAGGACGCGATTGAAGCGGACCTTCGGGGGAAAGGCGAGAGAATCTTGGTTGTTGAGGATGAGGAAGGGGTCCGCTCGTTCGCGGCGAGGGCTCTAGCCTCCAGAGGCTACGTCGTCTTTGAGGCGGCGGACGCGAGAGAGGCCGAGAGCGTCTTCGATAGTGAAGAAGGCAAGTTCGCTCTGATCCTGTGTGACGTTGTCCTGCCTGACGGGAACGGGCTTGAATTGGCTGAAAGGCTCAGCTCCCGAAGCGGGGGAGTCCCAATGCTGCTGACAAGCGGCTACGCCGATCGAAGTTTGAGGTGGTCGATGATACAGAGAAAGGGAATCGAGTTTCTTTGCAAGCCCTATGAGTTCGCGGATCTGCTCCGTGCAGTGAAGAGAGTCTTGGATGCCGATTGAGATTTCTCGACGGGGGCAATCCGGAATCCCGGAGAGGACCGCCCGTGTCGCGCCGGCCGGCGATCGAGGTTTCTCGGGTCGGACCTTTACATCGCAGGATGTGCCGACCGCAGGGCCAATTGACCCATGACGGGTAAAAAAGAACCCTCGTTTGCTTGTGAATCCTCCTTTGTATCCGTCCGCGGGAGTACCGGCACGTAACGGAAGGTCATGGTAGAACGGACACGGCTGCCTGATATGTGATGTGTAGCCTATGCCGAACCCGAAACCCGGAATCCGCCCGACACCCGACATCCGGAAAAGCATTGACATTTGGCGAGTTTCTTGCTATAGTCGATCTACTAAGGGGTACTACAGGCGAGTGAGAGACGGCCGATAGAGCGGTGCGAACAATGGCGAGGCGAAGAAACAGAGGCCCTGGCTGCGGGGAACGCGGCTGGGCTTTTTGATTGCAGAGGATGCTAAGATAGGCGAGTTCCCGATTGTATCATGATGGTCCCCGGAAGGTTTCCGGCATGTGAGATACCGCAGCTGGGCAACGGGATTCGCGTAGAACGCAGTGGACCGGCCGACCGGGGTCGGCCTTGCTTGTGTCTTTGAGTCTCTTCTACCGCAGGGTCGGTAAAGACAGATTCGCACTCTAGGCTATTGGGGCCGCACGAAAAAGGAGGACATCGATGTTCGCGTATTCCCCCACTCCCGCGATTGGCCGGCGAGGCCGGGCGTTTTTCCGCTGGTCCGCCGTGGCCGTGTGTCTTTGGCTTGTCGTTCCGGCGTTGGGGAGCGGCTCGGCTTCGGCGGAGGATCTACTGGCGGACGTCGAGGTTCTGTCGCCCAACGGCGGGGAGGAATTGTACTGGGCGAAGATCCACGGCCTTCGCTGGGACGCCCCCGCCCAGACTGACAGCGTTGTTCTGCGCCTTTCCACCGACAACGCCGCGACCTGGGAGGAGATCGCTTCCGGCGAGCCGAACGACGGCTATTACTCGTGGAAGATACCGGAGGTCTCGACCGACAGCGCTCTGGTGAAGGTGGAGGCATACGACGGCCTTTCCATGATCGGCGAGGACGTAAGCGACGGGCTATTCGCGATATTGCCGGATACCCTGGTCAATGTGATCTCGCCCAACGGCGGAGAGGAGTTGTTCTGGGGGGACACGCACGGACTGAGGTGGAGCGCGCCGGCCCATACCGATACGGTGGTTCTTAGTCTCTCGACGGACAATGCCGCCACCTGGGAGGAGATAGCGTCGGGGGAGCCCAATGACGGATATTACTCGTGGACGGTCCCCGAGGTTCGGACGGACAGCGCGTTGGTTAAAGTGGAGGCATTCTACGCCGGCGCCCCCATCAACGACGACGTGAGCGACGGTCTATTCAAGATACTAGCGGATACTACGGTGGAAGTCATTTCTCCGAACGGCGGAGAGGAGCTCTATTTCGCCAAGACACACCTTCTCAGATGGAGCGCTCCGGCGCAGACGGACACGGTCGTGTTGCGACTTTCCACCGACAACGGTGCCGGTTGGGAGGACATCTCGTCGGGGGAGTCCAATGACGGCTTCTACTCGTGGAAAGTGCCCGAAGTCCGGACGGACAGCGCTTTGGTGAAGGTGATAGCGTATGATGCCGGGATTCCCATAGGGGAGGACTTGAGCGATGGGGTCTTCACGATAAGGCCCGATACCGTGGTCGAGGTTATTTCACCCAACGGCGGAGAAGAATTGTACTGGGGTGATCTGCACGGCCTTCGTTGGACGGCTCCCGCGCATACGGACACCGTAGTGTTGAGCTTCTCGGCGGACAGCGCGGCCACCTGGGAGGAGATAGCGTCGGGCGAGCCGAACGACGGCTACTATTCCTGGACCGTGCCCGAGGTCTTCACCGACAGCGCGTTGGTCAAGGTGGTAGCGTACTATTCGGGGCTTCCCATAAACGAAGATGTAAGCGACGGCATGTTTGCCATAAGTCCTGAGACGGAAGTCATAGTGATATCGCCCAACGGCGGGGAGGACCTGTATTGGAGTGAGACGCATAACATCCAGTGGGCCGCTCCGGCGCATTCGGACACGGTAGTGTTGAGCCTTTCCACGGACAATGCCGCCACCTGGGAGAAGATCGCATCCGGCGAGCCGAACGACGGGGTCTATTCATGGACAGTGCCGAAGGTGCTCACCGACAGCGCTTTGGTCAGAGTTGAGGCCTACGATGCGGGTTTGCCGATAGGCGAGGATATCAGCGACGGTCTGTTCAGAATAAGCCCGGACACGACCATAGAGGTTATCTCCCCGATAGGCGGGGAGGAGTTGCTGTGGGCGGAGATCCACGGCATCAGGTGGACTGCGCCCGCGCATACGGACACGGTAGTGTTGAGCTTCTCGGCGGACAGCGCCGCCACTTGGGAGGAGATCGCATCCGGCGAGCCGAACGACGGGTACTACTCCTGGACGGTGCCCGAGGTTCTTACCGACAGCGCTCTGGTAAAGGTCGAGGCCTACTACTCCGGGATTCCGATCGGCGAAGACACTAGCGACAGCGTGTTCACGATACGCCCCGACACGACGGTGCTCGTTGTATCGCCGAACGGCGGTGAGGATTTGTACTGGGGCGACTTGGAGTTCATTCAGTGGGCCGCTCCCGCGCACACGGACACGGTGGTCTTGAGCCTCTCGGCGGACAGCGCCGCCACTTGGGAGGAGGTGGCATCGGGCGAGCCGAACGACGGTTTCTATTCCTGGACGGTGCCCGAGGTTCTTACCGACAGCGCTCTGGTAAAGGTCGAGGCCTACTACTCCGGTGCTGTGATAGGCGAAGACACAAGCGATGGTTTGTTCACGATAGGTCCAGAGTCAACGGTTGTTGTCATATCTCCCAACGGAGGAGAGGATCTGCACTGGGCCGAGACCCATACCGTTCAGTGGGCGGCCCCGGCCCAGACGGATACCGTGGTCCTGAGCTTGTCCGTAGACAATGCCGCCACTTGGGAGGAGATCGCCTCCGGCGAGCCTAATGACGGCTTTTACTCCTGGATTGTGCCCGAGGTTCTTACCGATAGCGCTCTGGTTAAAGTGGAGGCATACGACGCGGGGTCCCCGATAGGAGAGGACGTGAGCGACGGTCTCTTCACGATAAGCCCCGACACGACGGTGGCGGTTGTATCGCCCAATGGCGGAGAGAATCTGTACTGGGCGGAGACCAAGATCATCCAGTGGACGGCCCCGGCGCACACCGACACGGTGGTACTGAGCTTCTCCCCCGACAGCGCCGCTACCTGGGAGGAGATAGCGTCGGGTGAGGCGAACGACGGTTTCTACTCCTGGACCGTGCCCGAGGTTCTTACCGATAGCGCTCTGGTGAGGGTGGAGGCATACGACGGGGGTCTGCCGATAGGGGAGGACGCAAGCGACGGAATATTTGGAATAAGCCCCGACACGACGGTGGCGGTCTTATCGCCCAATGGCGGGGAGGATCTGCTGTGGGCCGAGACGCACAACCTTCAGTGGACGGCCCCGGCGCACACCGACACGGTGGTGCTGAGCTTCTCCCCCGACAGCGCCGCTACTTGGGAGGAGATAACGTCGGGCGAGCTCAACGACGGGCTTTACCTGTGGACGGTGCCGGAGGTCCTTACCGACAGCGCGTTGGTTAGGATAGAAGCCTACTACGGGGGGATTCCGATAGGAGTGGACATAAGCGACGGATTGTTCCGCGTCCTTCCCGGCACAACGGTAGCGGTAGTATCGCCCAACGGCGGAGAGGAATTGTATTGGGCGGAGACGCACGGCCTTAGGTGGACTGCGCCTGCGCATACGGACACCGTCGTTCTCAGTCTGTCCGTCGACAACGCGGCCACTTGGGAGGAGATCGCGTCGGGCGAGCCCAATGACGAGCTCTACCCTTGGACGGTGCCGGAGGTCCTTACCGACAGCGCGTTGGTCAAAGTCGAAGCTCACTACGGGGGGATGTCGATAGGAGAGGACACAAGCGACGGATTATTCCGCATTCTTCCCGGTACAACCATAGCCGTGTTATCGCCCAACGGCGGGGAAGAGCTGCACTGGGCGGAGACAAAAGCCATTCAATGGAACGCCCCTGCTCATACCGACACGGTGGTACTGAGCTTCTCACCCGACAGCGCCGCTACTTGGGAAGAGATCGCGTCCGGCGAGCCGAACGACGGGTTCTACATGTGGACCGTGCCCGAGGTTCTCACCGACAGCGCGTTGGTCAAAGTCGAAGCTTACTACGGGGGGACGTCGATAGGTGAGGACGCGAGCGACGCCGTGTTCGGCATAAGTCCCGATACGACAGTGGTCGTCGCAGCGCCCAACGGCGGGGAGGAGCTGACCTGGCCCGGGACGTACGGCGTCCAGTGGACGGCGCCTGCGCATACGGACACGGTTGTGTTGATGTTGTCCACCGACAACGCGGCAACGTGGGATGAGATATCGTCGGGTGAGCCGAATGACGGGTACTACTCGTGGACAATACCTCAGGTCACCTCGGACAGCGCTCTGGTGAGAGTGGAGGCATATTACGGTGGGGTGCCGATAGGAGACGACTCAAGCGACGGCCTGTTCAGCATATCCCCCGACACAACTGTCGACGTGCCCGGCAGGCGCCCGGGCTTGGGCGACGCAGTGGTGCTTTGGCAGAACGCGCCCAATCCCTGGAGGTCGGGCACGAACATCTCTTTCTACCTGCCTGAGGAAGCTGTGGTATATCTGTATGTTTTCGACGCCAAGGGACGGCTTGTGGATGTGTTGATCGACGGCGCCCGGCGGGGCGCGGGAGTGCAAACCGTGCCGTGGAACGGCAGGAGATCCGACGGCGCCCGGCTCGGCTCGGGGGTCTACTTCTACAGATTGAAGGTGGGCGGTTTCGTCGAGACCAGAAAGATGATTCTCGCGCAGTAGGCGCCTGAATGAGACCGGCCTTATTGGTTGAGCGGCCGGGGTCGCAGGTGGAGAATGATACAGCCCACTCAGTGGATGTTCCGAGTGGGCTGCGTTCTTTGAGCGCGCCGGGGGAGCGAGCCGGGATCCACCGGCGCGAAGCGACAGTGGGCTCAGCAACAGGGCGCGGGGAGGGTGAAAACCCCGCCGTCCGCCGACTCATCGAGGTCCTGCCGGAGCGTACAACCGCCCGGCGCCGTGGAGACTTGACACTCCGACCGACGGGCGTGATGATGAGGCAGGGAAGATTCCGCCCGCGGACTAAGGAGGTCGGCGCGTATTGAGGATCTTGATAACGGGCGCAACGGGCTTCATCGGAAGACATCTGGTGGAGCGGCTGGCCCGGACCGATCACGAGCTTAGTTGTCTCGTTCGTGATGCGGGCCGTGCGGAGGACCTCACGCGCTTCGGGGTCTCGCTGGTCCGAGGCGACGTCACCGATCGAGAGTCCGTCCTCGAAGCCGTAAGACCGTGCGATTGGGTGATCAATCTCGCAAACCTCTACTCCATGTGGGAGCCCGACAAGAGGGTCTACACGACAGTGAACGTCGGTGGAACCCGAAACGTAATGGAATGCTCGCTGGAGAGCGGCGTCTCGAAGGTGGTCCACGTGTCCACCGCGGGGATCTACGGCAATCCTTCCGACCGCCCGTTTACCGAGGAGAGCGAAATCGGCCCAACGCGCTTCAGCGAGTATGCCCGGACGAAGTTCCTCGCGGACTTCATCGCCTGGGATCTCCACGAGAAGAGGGGATTGCCGCTTGTGGTGATATACCCCGGGGCCGTTCTGGGGCCGGGGGACACCAAGCCCACGGGCCGGTACATCGAGGATCTCATAAGGGGAAGGATGCCCGTTACCGTCTTCAAGGACAGCGTGATGACCTACGTGCACGTCAAAGACGTCGCGGAGGCCATAGTGAGGGCCGCGGAGAAGGAGGACAACGTCGGTGAGAAGTACCTTGTCGGCAAGCACAGGCTTTCCTTCGCCGAGCTGAACGAGATGATATCCGAGGTTTCAGGAGCGCCCCTGCCGAAGGTCAACCTCCCGGACAAGGTGACGGCGCTGACCGCCGCGCTCTTGACGAGGCTGTCGGAAATAACAAAGAGACCGCCCCCTTGGGGCATGTCGGCCGACCAGGCCGGGATGGCCGAGGCCGGATTCGAATTCGACGGGAGAAAGGCGGAGAAAGACCTTGGGATATCATACACGCCCATTCGCGTCGCCATACAGGAAACCGTCGAATCAAAACCTAGGAGCGACCGGGAACTCGGTGATGAGGAGACCTGTCGATGAATCAAGATGCGCGCCTTCGCTCTGCTCCCTCTTTCTGTGTGTTTCTGCTTTTGACGGTCCTTCCAGCTTGTGTTGGCGCAGCGCCGGCTCTTGCCGACGGAGACGAGAACTGGTCCGGTGATTTCGGCTCGCCCGGCATGAACGGGGACGTAAGGGCCTTCACGGTCTACAACGGCGACCTCATTGTCGGCGGATCCTTCACACAAGCTTGCGGAACGGCGGCAAACAGGATCGCCCGGTGGGACGGCGAGGCCTGGCGCCCGCTGGGCTCCGGGATGAACGGGAACGTTTACGCCCTTGCCGTATATGACGGCAACTTGATCGCCGGCGGCAGCTTCACGCAGGCCGGCGGGGCGACCGTCAACTACGTCGCGCGGTGGGACGGGGCCGCGTGGAGTGATCTCGACTCGGGCATGAGTTTCTGGGTGCGGGCTTTGGCCGTTTTCGGCGGTGAGCTTATCGCCGGAGGCAATTTCACTTCCGCGGGCGGGAGCCCGGCTTCCTATGTCGCCCGCTGGAACGGGTCATTTTGGAGCGCCGTGGGCTCCGGAACGAACGGCGTCGTTTACGCTCTAGGCCTTTACGGCGGAGATCTGATAGCGGGCGGATCATTCACGCAAGCGGGCGGCGGCACAGCGAATAGAGTCGCCCGCTGGGACGGCGCCGTGTGGGGCGCCCTGGGATCCGGAACAAACAACCTCGTGAGCTCGCTTACCGTCTATGAAAGCGACTTGCTCGTCGGTGGGTGGTTCACTGAAGCGGGGGGGAGCACGGCGAACAGGATCGCCCGCTGGAACGGCGGCGCGTGGAGCGCTCTGGGGTCAGGACTCGACGGCAATGTTGAGTCGGTAGGCACGTACAACGGGGATTTGATATCCGGTGGATGGTTCGGCAACGCCGGCGGCGTCCCGGCGGAGAAGATCGCCCGTTGGAATGGTGCCTCCTGGAGCGCCATGGGTTCCGGGATGGAGGACATCGTCTACGCTCTGATCGAGCATGACGCCTATTTGTATGCGGGTGGGAACTTCAATGAAGCCGGGGGGGTCGCGGCGACGAGGCTCGCGCTCTGGGACGGCCTGGCCTGGTTCGCGCCGGGCTCCGGAATGAATGACGACGTACGCGCCCTGGCCACATATGAGGGAAGCCTCGCGGCGGCCGGAGACTTCACCGACGGGGGCGGGGTTTCGTGCGCGAGAGTGGCGTCTTGGGACGGAGCTTTCTGGAGTCCATTCGGATCGGGAATGAACTCGAGCGTCCATGCCCTTTGCCGGTACGGGGACGACTTGATCGCCGGCGGCGACTTTACACAGGCCGACGGCACCCCTGTCGACCGGATAGCCGCATGGGACGGAGGTTCGTGGAACGCCCTGGGATCGGGCGTCAACGGAACCGTCCACGCCATGACCGTCTTCAACGGGGATCTCATCGCGGCGGGGAGCTTCACACAAGCAGGCGGGGGCGCCGCGAACAGGATCGCGCGCTGGGACGGAGGCTCCTGGAGTACTCTGGGATCCGGGATCAACGGCACGGTCTACTCCCTGATCGTCTATGACGGTGATCTCATCGCCGGAGGGAACTTCACTCAAGCGGGGGGCGTCTCGGCGAAGTACGTCGCGCGCTGGAACGGCGGCTCCTGGAGCTCATTGGGAACGGGTCTGGGCGGAGGCGTGAGGGACCTGGCCCTTTCGGGTTACGATCTGATTGTCGGAGGCAGCTTCACGCTCGCCGGCGGGAGCTCGGCCAACAGGGTGGCTCGATGGAACGGCAGTACTTGGAGCCCGATGGGGAGCGGCTTCAATTCGAACGTGTATGCTTTGGTGAACTACGGCGGATCTATTGTCGCGGGTGGCGTTTTCACTCAGGCCGGTGATAGTACCGTGAACTATATATCATACTGGGACGGCTCGACCTGGAATCCGATGGGATCGGGGATGGGGTACTGGGTGTTGAGTCTAGGAGAGCATAACGGCGCACTGTTCGCCGGCGGTCAATTCACCGAAGCGGGCGGGAAAGGTTCCTACTACATAGCACGGTGGGGTGAGATGCTCGTCTCGGTTCCGGAACGGCCGCATAAGGGAGGCCTCGTCGCGTTGGGAGCGGGCTGTCCCAATCCGTTCACGTCGCGCACCACAATTCGGTACGACCTGCCGGCTCCCGGCACCGTAAGCCTCGGGATCTACGACGTCTTAGGCCGGAAAGTGGCCGTTTTGTCCGATGGAACAAGGCCTGCCGGTCGGCACTCCGCCGTGTGGAGGGGGTTTGATTCGCGCGGAAATCCCGCTCCGGCGGGCGTGTATTTCGCGATCATGAAATTCGGCGGGGATTTGAGGGCCACGAAGATCACGCTTGTGAGGTGAGACTAGAAGTCTCTCTTTACGACGTAGTCCGCGGCGGACAGAAGAGCCTCCCGGCTGGGTGAGTCCTCGAAAGACAGAAGAAGTCCCCCGGCTTCACGTGCGCAACGGGCCGCGCTGTCGCGCGCGTATTCGAATCCGCCGTGCTTTTCAATTAGTCGAACAAGCTCGTCGAATCCGTCGTCGCCGGCCTGAGAGCCGGGCCTGGGGTCTCCGACATTGCCGTCGGTTTCCGTGCCGTCGCCGTGTCCGTCGTCGCGACGGGGGCGCGAGTTCTTCCAACCGGTTTCCAGAGCCAATGCCAGATCTCTTATCCTGCGCCGGTCGCGCCCCGCGGCGTTTCGCAAGGCCGCGATCATCGGCAGAGTGATATCGCCGCCTTTTATGTCGCTGCCCCGGGGTTTTCCCAGCACCGCCTCGTCGCCCAGAAAATCCAGAATGTCGTCCATGATCTGGAAGGCCAGCCCCACTTGTCTGCCGAAGGAGGAACATACTCGAGACTCGCCCTCATGACTTCCCCCGGTCATCGCCCCTATCTCGCAGGCGGCCGCGATCAGCGAGGCGGTCTTCTTGTCGATAATCGTCATGTAGTCGTCTTCCGTCGCGTCGAAGTTCCATTTTGTCTCTATCTGGGCCATCTCGCCTATCGTCATGTCGTGCGTGCTTCGGGCTAGAATAGCCATCGCTCCGTACATGTTCAAGCCAGCCAGAATCTTGAACGCCTTTGAATAGACGTAATCTCCCATGATGATGGAGACGTCTTCACTCCAGCGGGAGTGCACGGTGGGCTTACCTCTCCGGGTGAGGCTCTTGTCGACCGTGTCGTCGTGTATGAGGGTCGCCATGTGGACGAGCTCCACCACAACGGCGGCCGCCACGGAGTCCTCCTCGCAGACTCCGCCTACCATCTCCGCCGTCAGCAGGAGCAGCGCCGGCCTGAACTTCTTTCCTTTAGCCGAGAGAAGGTGCTCCGACACCTCGCCGAGAAGACTCTCGTCGTTGGGAAAGACTCCAGCGAGCCCGCGATCGACCTGTTCAAGCTCGTAGGCCACCGGCGCACGAAAAGAAATGACTCGTGCCGCCAAGTCACCGCGGCGCAACGGATGTGCAGTCGCCATAGTGGTCCACCCCCATCTGCCGGTTCCCGAACACGGCCCCTGGTTCTAACCGGCCAGTTTCCGGATCTTCCCTCCCATCTTGAGCAAGTTCTTCTTGGCGAATTCGGGCAGCTTCACCATGTCTTCGTAGAAGGCGACCATCGACGACAACAGGTCAAGTAGCTCGCTCATTCGCTTGCTTGTGTGGGCGTCTTCCGTCTTCGATTCCTTGGCCTTCTTTACACAGGCTTCGAGAATCTCAACGGCCGGGTCTATCTCCCGGCGCTTCCTTTGTTCGAGTATTTGCAGCATCATTTGCCAGGCGTCGTCCACGCACTCGAAACGGTCGCATCGTTCGCCCAAGCGGTGCACCAAGCGCACTATTCCCCATGCGCGCAGCTCGCGCAGGCTGGTGCTTACATTGGAACGGGCGAGGCCGAGGGTCTCAGAGATGTCCTCCGCGGTCAGGGGCTCCGGCGAAATGTAGAGGAGGGCGTGGATCTGAGCCATGCTGCGACTGATTCCCCACTGGGCGCTCATCTCGCCCCACTGTTGTATGAATCGCTGAGCGGTCGGTGATAGATATCCCATAAGTGCTGCTTCCTTTGTCCAAACGGGGCGGTCCCGCGGGGAGCCATAGCGACGCGGCCGTCGGGTTGAAACGGGCAGCCGGCACAACCGTCCGTGGCGCCTCGGCCGTCACGATGATGCCGGGGGCCGGCGGTAGTCGTTCCCTGCTTCTCGAGGCCTGCTCCGGGGTTGCAAGCAGCTTCGTGATCGGCCGCGGCCGTGGGGCACGTGACGCCCATCCCGGACGTCTTGAACAGCCCTTCGAGTATCGCCACGGCGCTCTTTCCCGCTCCCGGCCGCACCTTACGGCATTGGCCCAACGTCCGGAAACGCGGCGGTAATTTCTGTCCATACAGAAATTACCGAAACGAGCGTCCTCTGTCAAGGCGAAAACGGCGAAGCTCGGGCCTAGGTGGTGGGTTGGAAGTTCCTGTACATACTCCGTGTCCGAGTTTCCCGTACCGACGAGGAAAACCGGGACCCGAAAAGGGCGAGGGACTTTCGATCTAACACCCTAGCTCATAAGAGTATATTAGAGAGTGGATTAGATCCGAGAGTTAATGCTATTTCGGGGTTTCGTCGCTTGGGATTCAGCCCGCACGCTGGCGGGTGGTTCACGGGCGGCGGCATTTGGATCGGAGCCATGCTGTTCGGCCGGGACCCGGACGTGCGGGTTGAGATCGGTTCGCCCATGGGCTAGCCTGATCTGCAAGGAAGGACTTGGTGCGAATTCCGGTGCTTCTCACGTTTCGCCGGGTTATTCCGCGACCGACCGAGGCAGAGCTTGCCGGGACCGGTTCGATCCCCGCGCTCGGCGTGCGGAGATGCGCCTGTCGTTTGACGTGCCGGTCGTTCGACGTGAGTGGCCTATTGCAGAGTCCCCGGTTTCTCGGGCTGAGGTCGGATGATCTCCCGGTCGGTCCGATACGCGAGGAGGATGGCTATGCTTAGGGTTGGGAAGAACCTCTTATTGGTCGTCTTGAGTGCGGCGGTCGCCTTCTGCGCCTCATGCGGCGGTGAATCTCCCTTTCGATCTCCCGTGGGATCCGAGGCCGGGCCTCTCTTTGAGGCGAGGGTTGACTATACCACGCACAGCGGGGCCCGCTCCGCGTGCCTTTCGGATCTTGACGGAGACGGAGACATCGACTCGGCGGTGGCTAATTCAGGGTCACGCGCCATCTCGATTCTACTTAACGCCGGGGATGGAACGTTCGAGCGATCGGCCGAAGTCGAGCTCGTCCGCACCCCCAGCTGCGTATTTTGCTCCGAGCTCAATGGGGATGGGCGCACCGACCTCGCCGTAGTCGAGAGCGGCCGTGTTTCGGTCCACTTGAACGTGGGAAATGCGAACTTCGAAACGAGCGCGCACTACGATCTTGCGGGCAACCCCGGCTCGGTCTTCTGTTCCGACCTGGACGGCGACGGCGACAATGACCTCGCCGTCGCGAAGACTTCCTCGTACGAGGTTTCAATCCTCCTTAACGACGGGGAGGGGACGTTCGGAGAGGATGTCGGCTATCCCGCCGGTTCCGAACAGGGATCCGTGTTCTGTTCCGATCTCGACGGCGACGGCGACAATGATCTGGCTGTTGCGAACGCCTATGCCGACAGCGTGTCGGTACTGTGCAACAGAGGAGACGGCACGTTTGACTTCCCGGCAAGATACGGCGTAGGTGATAGGCCTCTGTCCGTCTTTTGTTCCGATCTGGACGGGGACGGACACAATGATCTTGTGGCCGCGAACTACCAGTCGGCCAACATCTCGGTGCTGATGAATATGGGCGACGGGACGCTCGGAGCGGCGGTTGACTATGCGGTCGGGGATCATCCTTCTTCCGTCTTGTGTACGGACATTGACGGGGACGGCGACAATGATGTGTGTGCGAGCAATAGGGGATCCGACTCCATATCGCTGCTGTTCAATCGAGGGGACGGGACCTTCGGTGAACCGGAGGACTATGCGGCGGCCGGTCAACCACTTTGCGTTGCATCTTCCGATCTCGACGAGGACGGATACAGCGACGTCGTGGTTGCGAACTACAACAGCGTCTCCGCATATCGGAATGCCGGCGGGGGCAAGCTGAACGCGGCGACGGGTTATGAGATCGGCTATCGCCCCGGCTCGGTTTTCTGCTCCGATCTGGATCGGGACGGATACAAGGACTTGGCCGTGGGCGGCTATGGGAGCGTCTCAGTTCTGCTGGGCGGGGGGAACGGGGACTTCGAGCCGGCCGTGGAACATGGGATCAATGGAAGCGCCGTCTCCGTGTTCTGCTCCGACCTGGACCGGGACGGCGACCCGGATTTGGCGGCGGCTACATCATACAGGATTGCCGTCCTGTTCAACCTGGGCGCCGGCGTTTTTGGAGAGCCGGTTTATTATACGGCCGGGGAACACCCGGGTTTCATCGCCTGCTCCGACCTGGATGGGGACGGCTACGACGACCTGGCGGCGACCGACAACAGGACAGACAGCGTCTATGTGCTTCTCAATGGAGGAGACGGCACTTTCGGATCGCCCGTCGGCTATGGCGTGGGAGTCAGCCCGGCCTCTATTTCGTGCTCCGACTTGGATGGGGACGGCGACATTGATTTGGCAGTAGCGAATGCGGTGTCGGGCAACATCTCGATTCTCTACAACACGGGAAACGGTGTGTTTGACGCGGCGACTCACCTGGGAGCGGGCTCCGGACCCCGCTCGATCTTCTCATCGGATTTGGACGGAGACGGCGACAATGATCTGGCCGTCGCCAATCTGCAGTCCTCCAACGTGTCGGTCTTTCTAAGTGCGAAGAATGGGGCATTCGAAGCGCCGGTCACGTATGAGGTCGGCCGTTTTCCAACCTGTGTTTTTGCTTCGGATCTGGACGGCGACGGCGATCGCGATCTCGCGGTGGGAAACTCGGAAGACAACCACGTCTACGTCCTACTGAACCGCGGCCGCGGGACGTTTGAGGGCACGCTCGGGTACGGCGTGGGCCGCAGCCCGCTTTCGGTCTTCTGCTCCGATCTGGACAACGACAGGGATATCGACGTTGTCTCCGCCAACGTTCGTTCGGAAGACGTGTCGGTTCTTCTGAACGTCCTTCGCGACTAGGCGCGGACGTGCGGCGTCGGGGTGTCCGGGTCACCTGTCCCAAAGCTCGATGACGTCTCCCACTTCAGTGCCCGTCGCGCGGAGCCTTCCCGCGGCCAGCTCGAGAACGCCTTCGGCGCGGAGAGAGATTCTCGAGAGGCGGTTCGGCTTCAGGCCGTGGTGTATTGTCAACACCCTGCCGTCCCGGGCCAAGAAGGCGACGTCGATCGGGAACTTCATCCCGAACATGTGTATCCACTTGCAGGGCACGATGTAAATGCCCTCTTCAGGGTCGAGCTGGGTTCGACCGAGGAGTCCGCGGCGTCTCTCGGCGCTCGTTCCGGCCCATTCGATTTTGCGCGCCAGAATCACTCCACCCTTTGAAACGTTGACGGCCTGGAGAAAAGGCCGCGATGATGCGACGTCGGAAGCCGTCATTGTCGTTTCCCCTCTTCGTGCCCTAACCTTCGGGTCCCGCTCATGACAGCGTAGCTTTCTCGGCCCGGTGGTTCAAGATCGGACGCGGCCCTGCGGATGAAAAAGGCTGCGTGAGGCGCGGCAAGCGTGATGCGAGCCCGGGCGGATCCGGCTTGCCCGGCGCTCTCAGGGCGGCTATATTGATCATGGGAGCGCGTCGGTCGGCGTCTTCCGAAGTCACCGCGTAGCGGCCGGGCCCGGTGAAGGACGGGTCCTTGTTGGAGGCCCGGTATCGCCGAACGGCGGGCCGAAACAGCGCTTCGGATCAGGGCTCCGGAGGCCGACAATCTCGTGCTTGAGCGAGGCGCGTCAGGGGAACTCTCGGGGACATCTTGTTTCCGGGATGCCTTGCCAAGGAGGTGCCGGCGATGAAGGTTTTTATTGAGATTGAAAGGATCAGATATCGGTGAAGACGGAGATTAGACCTAATAGAGGATTCAGGGATCGGCCCCCATTCGCCTTCTCATTCGCCCTCTTGACCCTGCTGATATCGGCCGCGGTATCGAGCGCGCTCGCATCGGGCGTCTGTCCTCCCGACGCGAAGACTTACCTTGAAGGCTATCGCCGAGACTCAGTCGATAGCCCTGCTGATATTGCGCCCCCCATCGAGGGCTGTCAACGGAGCTTCGGTTTCTGCCTTGCCGATACCGCGACGCCTCTTGAGAACCGCCACGGAGCCTCCGCAACTTGCCCTGCTGATGCCGCGGCTCTCATCGAAGACTATTTCCGAGCTTCCGGGGCTGGGCTCGGCGATAACACGACGCCTTTCGAGAGTGATCACAGGGCCTTTGTCTTTTGGCCTCCCTTTGGAGCGAGTTCCCCCGATCTTGCGGCCCCGGGCTCGGAGGCCGCGATCCCTTCATCGCCCTCGGTTCCGTCGGGCTTTCTGGGGCTTGACTTTGTTCATGACTCGGTAATTCCCAATAACTCGGTCTTCCATCGCACGCTCGGCGTCAGCCCGGATACGCTTGAAGCGTGTATCCAACACCTGCAAGACTACGGCACTAGGAACACCCACAGCCCGCAGGTCCTCTTGGCCGGACAATGGCTAAGAGACCGCCTTCTGAGATACGGATACGACAATGCGGTGATCGCGCCGATAAGTTTTGGTTCAGGTACCGGATCGGGTTCCGCCGGCAATGTCATCGCTTCGAGAGCAGGGTCCACGAGGCCCGAGTTCCGCGTCATTGTGGGCGGACACTACGATTCGATCAGCAGAGGGGGCTCATCCGAAGGCGCACCGGGCGCGGACGACAACGCTTCGGGGACGGCGGCTGCTCTGGAATTGGCCAGACTGCTTCGCGACGTCAATCTCGATGCGACTGTTCAGTACGTGCTTTTCGCGGGCGAAGAGCAGGGGCTCTACGGAAGCCGGGACTTTGTGGAAGACCTGCTGGACGAGGGCATAGAGAGGGACAAGGTGTTCTTCGTAAACATGGACATGATCGGCTACATCGAGGGGCCGCCGCCGTGGCGGGTGAATATCGGCCACGATCGCATCACCGCCTCACTGGCGGAGCTGACGGCGGACGTCGCCTACGCGTACACGAACTTGGCCCCGCAGTTGGCCTTCGGGATGGGGAGCAGCGATCACGTCCCCTTCGGCCATGAGGGGTACCCCGCGATCATGATTCACGAGGGAGTCTTCAACCCTAACTACCATAGTCCCGACGATCTTCTCGAGTACATCAACATGGACTATGAAGCGGAGATCGTGAGGATGGTGATGGCGACTGTGCTTCATCTGGCTACGGCTGCACCCCCGCCGGAGGACATAGTCGCGATGGAGACAACCAACGGGGAAGTCATGGTGCAGTGGTCTCACTCCCCGGACGCCGACGTGGTGGGCTATCATCTTGAAATCCTCGACGAAGCGGGCCTGGCAGCGGATACGGTTCGCACTCGCGACGACTACGCCGTCCTGCCCGCTGAGATTGTTGAGAACGCCTCCCGGCTGAGAATCCGGTCCGAGGATGCCTTGGGAGTAGGCGAGGCGTCGGAGACGATTTTCCTGGGTGCGAGAGGCACCGTTGCGTCGGTCGCCAAACCTAATCCAACCGAGGGGCGGGTTGACTTCGAGCTCTTTTTGCCCGGCTCGGGACCCTCCGTTGACGTGTCGGTCAAGATAGTAGACGCGTTGGGCCGATTGGTGGCTTCCGTACACGATAATCTCCTTAGCCGAGGGTCGCATACGCTGAATTGGAACGGTGCCTCTGCAGGCGGAGATCTCGCGCCCCCCGGAATCTACTTCTACATTGTCGAAGCCGCGGGTCTCGGAACCGACGGCGGCAAGATAATTGTGGTGCGCTGAGCGATAGGGCCACGCCTCGTTACCCGGTCCGCGTCATCGCCGGGCAGGCGCTCGTCCAAGGAAGTTGAACGACGGCCTTGCGCGAGCGGCACTTGCCTGCACAGCCATTCGCGGCAAATGCCTCACGGATTTCCGGACCGCCACATGCGAACGCCCGCCATAAATGACGATTTACCAATGCCTTGTAGATGTTCGCAACCTATATGTTAAAGAAACGTATATATATGAACAAAGCTCGGCTGTTGTGAATGAGGGTTGAGATGCCCGTCGAAACGGTGATTAGGGGGCGCTCTGAGACAGTGCTGCTCTGTGTGAGAAGATGACGGACCGCGGTCAAGCCGACATGCGGACCCGTCCATAGAGAAACGATGAAGCTTCTATCCAGGATTGAAGAGATCATTCTCCTTGCCGTCCGGCGGCTTGGGGACAACGCGTACGGCGTGACGATTCGCGACGAGGTAACCAGGGTCACGAACCAGGACTGGCAACAGGGGGCGATCTACGGCCCGCTGGCGCGCCTTCACCGGAAGGGCTACCTCAACACCGTCCGCGGCGAGCCGACGCCGGAGCGGGGCGGGCGTAGCAAGATATTCTACAGCCTGACCCCGTTTGGGTTGGAAGCGTTGCGGGAGGCTCAGAGGATCAATGAAGTCGTCTGGGTGGACGTTCCGCCCTTGGAGTTCGAAGCATCGTGAATACGGAGTCCCACCACACCCCTCCCAGGATCGCGTCGACCATACTCGGATGGATGCTCTACGGCGACACAGCCCACGGGGCGCTGGGGGATCTCGAGGAGCAGTATCTGGAGATCGCCCGGAGTGAGGGGTCGGCCCGCGCGCGGCTTTTCTACTGGTCCCAGGTCGCCGCGGCGGTCCCGGGTTGCATAGGAAACTTTTTCTACTGGAGTGTGATCATGTTCAAAAGCTACGTGACCGTCGCGTTCAGGAACATCGCCAGGCACAAGACATTCTCGATCATCAACATTCTCGGTCTGGCGGTGGGGATGGCCTGCTCGATACTGATCGGCGTCTACATATGGACGGAGCTGAGCTACGACAGGTTTCACGAGAATGCGGACAGGATCTTCCGGCTGGAGTCGGTTCTGACCCTGGGGAATCAGCCCAATCTTGTGGCCTCCACCAATCTGCCGCCCACGTTGGCGATGAGAAACGACTATCCGGAGGTCGTGAATTCGTGCAGGTTTCTTCCGAGACGAAAGATATTGGTGGAGCACGAGGACAGGGAGTACTACGAGGAGCGCGTTTACTACGGCGAGGAGACGGTCTTTGACGTCTTCACTTACCCGATGACCGTGGGCGACCCCCGAACTGCGCTGGAGAGGGCTTACACCGTGGTGATAACGGAGTCCATGGCCGGCAAGTACTTCGGGGGCGAAGACCCGATGGGCAAGGTGTTGAAGTTCAACAATGACAAGGAATTCACCGTGACCGGCGTTATCGAGGACGTGCCCGCGAACACACATTTCGTCTTCGACATGCTCTGTTCCTTTCAGACCCTGCGCGAGGAGAGGCAGCAGCTTGTCGAGTCATGGGCCGGTCCCTTCGGGAGCTATGGTTACGTTCTGCTTCATGAGGACGCCGACTACAGAGAAATAAACGACAGGTTCCCCGCTATGGTCGACAAGTACATGGGCGAATCACTGAAGGACGCCGGCGTGGGCATCGAGTATTTCCTCACTCCCATAACGGATATTCACTTGCACTCCCACAAACGGCATGAAATCGGAGTGAACGGCGACATAACCTACGTGTACATATTCGCGGTCGTCGCCGCGTTCATTCTGCTCATGGCCTGTGTCAACTTCATGAATCTCTCAACCGCCCGCTCCGCGTCGAGGGCCAGGGAGATCGGGATGAGAAAGGTCCTTGGAGCCAATAGGGGGCAGATAGTAAGGCAGTTCTTCGGAGAGTCCCTGATCTACGCCTTCCTGGCGCTCATCATGGCGGTTGCGCTCGTTCATTTGACGCTCCCGGTGTTCAGCTCCCTTGCGGACCGAGAGTTGAGTCCGGACTATTCAAAGGCGCCGTGGATCATCCCGTGCCTCTTGGGCTTGGGGCTTCTCGTCGGGCTGCTTGCCGGCAGTTATCCTGCGCTTCATCTCTCGAGATTCCGGCCCGCCAGGGTGCTGAGGAGCAGCCTTCCGACCGCCTCATCGAGATCCCCTTTCAGACGCGTGCTGGTGGTGTTCCAGTTTGCCGTCTCAATAGCCCTCATAATCGGAACGGGCGTCGTCATCGGCCAGCTCAACTATATGAAAGATAGAGACCTCGGTTTCGAGAAGTCGGACGTCGTTGTCATTCCCCTGATGGATCGCTCTCTGGTGGGCTCGATCGAGTCCATCAAGGAAGAGATAACGAGCCACAGCGGCGTCTTGGGCGCCGCGGCCTCATCGCACACTCTCGGGGGCCATACGAGCGGCGCCTCTTTCGTCCCCGAAGGCTATACGGAGGCGCAGGCGCGCATGATGAACTGGATGAACATAGACGAGGACTATATTTCGACGATGAAGATGGAAGTGATCTCGGGCAGGAATTTCTCCAAGAGCTTCGCGGCGGACAGCGCCGGCTCGGCTCTGGTCAACGAGGCCGCGGTGAGGGCGGTCGGGTGGGAGGACCCGATCGGTAAGACGATAAGATTCTCCGGCGATACGAGCGGGAAGAAGTGGGAGATAGTCGGCGTCGTCAAGGACTTTCACTACGTGTCTCCTCACATGGTTGTTGAGCCGCTCATAATGGGCAACGACACGGGTATGCTCCGCTCGCTCTTTGTCAGGATCGATCCTCAAGACGTTCCCGAGACCCTCGCCTTTCTCAAAGACAAATGGAGGGAGTTCGACCCCGACCGTCCTTTCGAATACACTTTTCTGGATGAATCCTATGTTCGGCAATACAGGGCCGAGGAGAAGCTGAGGACGATATTCTTCAACTTCACCCTTGTTGCCGTCTTTATCGCATGTCTCGGGTTGTTCGGACTTGCGGCGTTCTCCGCCGAGCAGAGGACAAAGGAGATCGGAATCCGCAAGGTGCTGGGATCGTCTATTTTCGGCATCGTGCTGCTGCTCAGCAAGGATTTCGCGAAATGGGTCCTCATCGCGAATCTGATAGCCTGGCCGCTCGTTTGGTACGGATCGAGGCTCTGGCTTGAGAACTTCGCGTACAGGACGACCGTCGGGCCGGCCGTCTATGTGTTTTCGGGTCTGCTTGCTCTCGTCGTCGCGCTGATAACGGTGAGCTTCCAAGCCTTCAAGGCGGCGTCGGCGGATCCGGTCAAGTCGCTGAAATACGAGTGATTAGGAACAAAGCCGCGTAGGGTTCGAGTATGAGCGGAATGGACAGACGACTGGAGAAAAGAAGGTGGACGCCCAGGAGAACGGCCTACGCCGTCGGCTCCATTATCCTGGCAGTGACGGCGGTCTACGCGTGGTCTCTCATCGACGGCGGATCGAGGCTCAATGTCAAAGCGGAGCGCACCATTGTCTCCGTCGTCGAAAGGGGAGACTTCCAAGAGTTCGTGCCCGTTACCGGAACGGTCGTCCCGATCAGCACGTATTTCCTGGATGCCGTGGAGGGAGGTCGTGTGGACACCGTCTACGTTGAGGCGGGCAACATGGTCCGGCTGGGAGACGAGATCCTGCGGTTGAGCAACACGAATCTGTTGCTCGATATCATGTACAGGGAGGCGGAGTTCTTTCATCAGAGCAACAACTTGAGGAACACCAAGCTGGCCATGGCGAGCAGGCGGCTCGAGCTTCGAAGAGAGATATTAGACCTGAGTCATGAGATGAAGAAGCAAACCCGTGTAACGGAGGACAACGCGGAGCTTGCCGAACGCGACCTCATCTCGGAGAGAGAGTGCGAAGAGGCCCTTGAAGAGCTGCGGTATCTCCGTAATAGGCACGAGCTCGCGCTGGAGACGCAGAAGCAGGACTCGCTCTTCAGGGCCGTTCAGATTGAACAGCTTGAGGCTTCCCTGGAGAGGATGCAGGAGAACTTGCGTCTGGTGAGGCTGAATCTTGAGAACCTCGTCATCAAAGCTCCGGTTTCCGGGCATCTTACGTCTCTCAACGCGGAAGTCGGTGAATCCAAGGCCAGAGGCGAACGGCTGGGCAGAATCGATATCCTCGACGGATTCAAAGTGCTGGCGTCGATCGATGAGCACTATCTGACGCGTGTCGGGGTGGGGCAGCGCGGATCATTCAATCTCTCGGGGGAGACGTACGGCCTGACGGTAGTCAAAGTGTACCCAGAGGTGGTGGACGCCCGATTTGAAGTGGACATGGCGTTCGATGGGCGGGGGCCGGGTGGAATACGGCGGGGACAGACGCTTCGGATCCGCTTGGAGCTGGGCGATCCGTCGGAAGCCTTGCTTCTGTCCGCAGGCGGGTTCTATCAGACGACCGGTGGGCGCTGGGTATACGTGGTGAGCGAATCGGGTGACGTTGCCCGGAAGCGCCGGGTACAACTCGGAAGGGCGAACGCCTTCTACTACGAAGTGCTGGAAGGGCTGGAGCCGGGCGAGCGAGTCATAACGTCGTCGTATGAGACCTTCGGCGATGCGGATCGGCTTCTGTTGAAGTAGGCGTCCGCGAGGCGGTATTGGGAGACGGTGGTTGCCCTTGGCGCGCCTCGTGGGGACGGATATCGGCCGGTGAGAGGCGACGGCGCAACGACATCGCCCCGCGGATGGGCGCAAAGTAGGGGGAGCCGGCGCTTCGGTCGGCCTCAAGGTGCGGAACGCGCAGGCGAGGCGGCATAAGGAGACGAATCATGATAAAGACTACGGGTTTGAAGAAGGTGTTCAGGACCGAGGAGATCGAGACCACGGCGCTCAACAACGTGAGCCTGGAGGTCGATGAGGGCGAGTATGTCGCCGTCATGGGTCCTTCGGGTTGCGGCAAGTCCACGCTGCTCAACATCCTGGGTCTGCTCGACAGGCCGACGGCGGGGAGATATCGCCTCCTCGGAGAAGACGTGTCCGACTACTCCGAGAGGGACCGATCGAGGCTGCGCAAGAGCAACATCGGTTTTGTCTTTCAGAGTTTTAACCTCATAGATGAGCTGACGATCCATGAAAACGTGGAGCTGCCGCTCCTCTATCAGAATGTTCCCTCCTCGCAGAGAAAGAGAAGGGTGGAGGAGGTGCTCGCGGAATTCAACCTTGAGCCGCGCAAGAATCACTTCCCGCAGCAGCTCTCGGGCGGCCAGCAACAGCGGGTGGCGGTCGCGCGGGCGGTAGTCGGCAAGCCTCGACTGATCCTGGCGGACGAGCCGACCGGGAATCTCGACTCCGCCCACGGAGACGAGGTCATGCGGTCGTTGACGTCGCTGAACGACAATGGGACGACCATCGTCATGGTGACGCACTCTCCCATGTTCGCGGACTACGCGAAGCGTCTTGTTCATCTCTTCGACGGAAGCATTGTGACTGAGGGGGCGGGGGCGGAGGCGGAGGTCGGCGTCTAAGCGCCGCCGGAGATCCGGCGCCCGAGCTCGTTCACGTCTCCATTTCCCCGGAGCGGACTAGGCGCCGGCTCCGTGTGCCGTAGGCGCCTTGATTGTCCCGTTCAGTTGCGGCGCACGCCGAGTCCGGCTTCGGGGCGGTGCCGGTCGGTCATCTCCGGGCAAACGCCGATTCTCGGGCGCTTCGCGCTCGCGGCGGTTCTATTCAAGTCATCCCGCAGGCAATGGCCCGCTCTTAGGCTCTCGGACTTGTTGCCGGCACTACTCGGTCATCTCCCATGCGAACGCGAGCTCGTCCGCGGCCCATTGAACCTGAACGCCCTTCCTCGCCGAGCCGTGGCCGGCGCCGCGGATCACCCGAAGTATGGCCAGGCGCTCCGGCGCTCCCGTGCGCTGCATCTCCGCGACGTACTTGTAGATGTGCCCCGGTTTGCATCGAGGGTCGTTCTCACCGACCATGTGCAGGATCGGCGGGTACGGCCCTTCACGGCGCACGTTGTGGAGCGGCGAGTAGCCCAGCAGGTATTCGAACATCTCTTTGCTCTGTTTCGGGGCGCCCAGCTCCATGGTCAAGGTGGCGCCGATCGGAGTGTCCGGCATACGGAGCAGATCCACCGCCGCCACCTGTGAGATGACGGCGCCGAACAGCTCAGGCCTCTGGTTGTAGCACGCGGCGGTCAGGAGGCCGCCGTTACTGCCGCCTCTGATCGTGATTCGTGAGGGGGTGGTGTAGCCCTCGTTGACAAGATACTCGGCCGCCGCGGCGAAGTCGTCGAAGACGTTCTGCTTGTTGAAGAACTGACCGGCCTGGTGCCAGGCCTCACCGTACTCACCGCCGCCGCGAAGGTTGGCGATGGCGTATATGCCGCCCCAGTGGAGCCAAGCGTGGTACCAGTTGTCGAAGTAAGGCATCCACGGGATTCCCCAGCCGCCGTATCCGTACAATAGAACCTTGGCCTTCCCGTCGATGGGGGTGTCGGAGCGCTTCATGATGCTCATTGGAATGCGGGTTCCGTCCTTCGAGTCGTAAAACACGCGCTTCACTTCGAAGTCGCCGAACTCGTCCGGAACCTCGACCGTCTTTAGCGGCTTCAGTGTTTCGGTCCTTGTGTCATAGGCGTATACCGAATGAGGCACGAAGAAGGACCGAAGACCGATGTGGAGAATCGGGTCGTCTCTCTTCGCGTTGATGCCGGTGACCGTGCCCGGGAACGGAGGCTCAATCTCTCCCAGGGCGTGACCTTTCAGGTCGAAGACGCGGATGACGTGTGAGTTGTGTTGGATATACGTCACATAGAGCAGACCGTCGTGCAACGCCACGTTGCCCGCGTTCCTCCCTGCATACATGGAGATCGGCTCAACCGACTCGGCTACCACTTCGCGGAGGTTTGCCGTCCCGGGGTTGTCCATGTCGGCCGCGACAATACGCCAGTTCATGGCCTCGTAGTCGGTTACCAGAAAGATCTCCGACCCTTTGCTTCCGATGAAGGCGAAGCGATAATCCTGCCCCTGATCGGTAAGCCACGTCACCTCCGTGTCGCCGCCGCCGCCGATCGGACGCACCGCCCACGCGCCGCGCGAGCCCATGATGTTCATGTCGGCGATCAATAAGTGTTCCTCGTCGTCGGACAGATGCGCCTCGGCCATGAACATGCCCTCCCAGGGGCGGTCATAGACCAAAACGTCTTCCGATACCGACGTGCCTATCGTGTGACGATAGATGCCGGGTTTCCTGTTGGGTTCCATTCCGGTCATGGAGGCTGTTTCGAGATAGGTGTAGAAGAAGCCCGATTCGTCCGGGAGCCAAGCCGTCACTCCGGAGTAGCTTTCGGGGATAGTCTCGGGGAGCTCCGCGTCTGTCTTGGTGTCGTAGAAATGAATCTCGGCCGCGTCCGCCCCGGCGTGGTGTATCTCATACGCGACATAGCGTCCTTTTGGGCTCGCAGACATTTCCGGCAGCGTCGACAGCAAACCGTCGGGGTCATTCTTGTTCAAATCAAAAACAACCTCCGGCGGGGAGGCGGGGCCTTTACGCACATAGAGAACAGGGTGGTTTTGCCCTTCAGCGGGCTCCCAGAAGAACGTGTTTTCGCCCTTGCGCACGGGGACGCCTATCACGCCGTCTATCCAATTCTCCTCCAGATAGGCCATTGCTTCCGAGTACTTGGGAAGTTGAGAGATGAGCCTCTCCGCGATCTCATCCTGGGCCGCAAGCCACTTCTGAGTCTCCTCGGAGTCTTCATCCTCAAGCCAACGGTAGGGATCGGGGACCGCCACGCCGTGATAGACGTCGGCTTCGTCTCCCCGCTCGGCCGGCGGGTATTCGATCCAGCTTGTGTCAACGTCTCCCCCGGCCGCCTTCGCCGGACCGATTGTGACGACTTCCCGGACCGCGAGCACTAGGGCCGTGATCGCACACACTACCGTTAGGGTCATAACGCGGCCGCAGGCCGCTTTGTGTCGATCTTTCATCACCGCACTCCTTTCGTCTCTTGTCCGATGTCCCACGGTATCCCGCTCAATAGACGTCGGGCGCCGCGCATCCGCAATCAACCTCGTGTCGTTCATTGTCCGCGGATAGATGAGACTCCTCCGCGGTTCATGACCCGAGGCATTGGAGATTCCTGCGAGATGATATCAGCGCGTTGCACGGGCGATCAAGAGCGGTATCATTCCGCGGATTGAAAGGTCCCTTTTGCGCAAATGTCCGCAGTCCCGCGCCGAGGTTCGCCGGGAGAGCTCCTTCCCCGGCTCGGAACCGACGACCCAAGGTACCTGAGGCGCAGCAAGCCAAGAGGTTGATCCGGGATCAGATATGTGTTATGCTTATAGAACGACAATGGGAGTGCCGATGGTCGCGCCCGGTAATCGACCGGAGCCGGCGGTTTGACCGTTCGGTCGAATTCATGAAGAGACTCGTTCGACCTCGGGTCGACTTGCGGCCCGAGCTTCGATCCGAGAGGAGCCGGAGCGCCGGTCATTCGATCAAGGTGCGGCTCGGGTCTCGCCGCCTTTGGCTCGAGGCCTTCTCGGTCGGCCCGACGGGCCGTTGCGCCGCTCGGTACTCGATACGACATGTCACGCTGATGTGCCCATCGCGAGGTTCTACCAGCATTTCCCTTTCCCCCTTTTCCGTCACTCGCGAAAAAATACATCCGGCCTGAGGAGATCCTCCATGTCCCCGAACGAAGGAAGCAATGCGAAGTCAATCACAGGACTCGACATGCGGCGTAAGCCGCTGCCGTTGTTCGCAGTCTGCCTGATCTTCTTGTGCTCATGGTCCGCCGGCGCGGATGCCGCCGTGCGGCCTATGGCGCTCGGGGATCTTACGGCCGCTTCAAGCGTCGTCGTGCACGGGCGTGTGGTTTCGCTCGACTCGCGCTGGGATGAAGGACACAGAACGATCCATACGGCCGTGGAGGTTGAGCCCATCGATTATCTCAAAGGGGATGCCAGCGCGGAGACCATAGTCTTCGAAATGCCGGGGGGGACGGTCGGCGAGATCCGCCTTGTGGTATCGGACCTTCCGAGTTTTGAGGTCGGCGAAGAAGTGATTCTCTTTCTCAAGGACGACTACTTCCGCGTCGTGGGTTTCTTCCAGGGCAAGTTCAAGGTAAACAAGGGAGTGGTCGTCGAGGAAGGGATGTCGGTGGAGGAACTCCGCCGCAAAGTGGCTGGGGCGGCAATGGGGGCCCCCGAAGGGGAGTGGGAGGGGCACAGGACGGGAGAGCCTTTGATCCGCCCCGCGAAGTTCAGGCTCCCCCCGCCGACGGGGGCTACGAACGAAGCCCGACCGAAGCCGAGGACCGGAGATGTTCAACAAGAGCCCGGTGATGCGGCCTCTCCTCCGACGGACATAGGGCTGTCGCCTCTGGGAACCGTGACAATAATGACCGAGGATTTCGAATCCGACTGGCCGGGCGCCGGTTGGGATCTCATAGACCAGGCAGGCACGGGACACCTGTGGGGGGTGGACGACTACAAGCCTCACTGGGGCAGTTACAGTATGTGGGAAGCATCGGCCGGGGACAACGCGGTCGATCCGGAGTTCAGCAACTACCCCCACAATATGGGGACATGGGCCCGCTACGGTCCGTTTGACCTGAGCGACGCGACGAGCGCGGAGCTCTTCTTCTACCACTCGGTCAATACCGCCGAGACGGACGATCATCTCTACTGGGGCAGCTCCGGGGACGGAAGCGCCTTCGACGGGTACATAGCGTCGGGCGGAATCGGCCTTTGGTGGCCCCAGAGTCTCGACCTTTCCGCCCATCTGGGAGACTCGACGGTCTGGATTGCGTTCCTCTTCGAGAGCGACGCCGCGCTCAACGACAAAGGCGCGTTCGTGGATGACGTCGAGCTGACCAAGAACATAGTGCCGGAGAACCCTCCTGAGATCACCGACATCACCCCGGGTACGGGCCCTTCGGGCGCGGGCTTCTCCGTCACGATCTCCGGGGCTTACTTCGGAGACTCCCAGGGCTCCTCCGAAGTCCGGTTCACAAAGGACCCCGTCGGCGGAACTTTCGTCAACGCGGACGTTGTGACGAGCTGGAGCGAGACCAGCGTGACGTGCGAGGTGCCCGTCTATGCGAGCAGCGGCCCGGTCAACGTGGTCGTGGACGGCGACCCGGGCACGGGAGGGGAGTTCCTGGTGACTTTCGGAGGGAGCCCCAACACGTGGCAGAACTCCGAGCCCATGGGGGAGGACCTGCTCATAAACCCCAACAAGGCCGACGTCACGGATGAGCTGGATGCGGTAATCGCCGCGTTGCAGGTATGGAACACGACGGGCGGCGCGTCTTTTTCCTTTTCCTATGGCGGGGCGTCGTCCGCGACAACGTACGGCTACAATAATTTGAACGAGGTCTGCTGGGGATCGACGGGCGGCGCCGTGGCCGCCACTTATACTTGGCTCCTCGGAGACGCCATGATGGAGAGCGATCTGGTCTTCGATGACCTGTGGAGCTGGTCTACGAGCACGCCGCCCGCTCCCGGCGGCTTCGACGTCCAAGCGGTGGCCACGCACGAGTTCGGCCACTGGTTGAGGCTTGTCGATCTCTATGGCGCCGCGGACGAAGGAAAGACCATGTACGGCAGAATCTCCTTCGGCGAGTACGGACAGAGAACGCTTGAGCCCGCGGACAAGGCCGGCAGCCGGTTCCTGTACGGCGATGAGACGGTGAACATCACAACTCTGTCGCTCCCCGGCGCTGAAGCGGGGGTTTTCTACAGCGAGGAGCTTACCGCGACCGGAGGCGCGGTTCCCTACACTTGGGAGCTGCGATTGTTGTCGCTTCCCCCGGGCCTGAGCCTCGGACCCGACGGCCTGATAAGCGGCACCCCCACAACGACGGGAATCTACTACTTCAACGTGAGGGCGACCGACGACAATTCGGACAAGGACAGCCAGATTCTCCGTATGACCGTCACGGAGGATGCAACGGCGCCTGCGGTCACCGTGCTGACTCCCGACCGCGGAGACTCCCTGGAGGTCGGGGCGGCCTACGACATAACGTGGCTGGCCGCCGACGGCAACGGAGTGGACTCGGTGAGCGTCTATTATTCGGTGCACGGCGGTGACGGTTACGAGCTTATCGCTTCCGGTGAGCCCAATGACGGCGTCTATCCTTGGACGGCCCCGGCCGCGGCGTCCGAGAGTCTCACGGTTAAGGTGATCGCGTACGATCCCGAGCTGAACACGGGCCAAGATGAGAGCGACAGCCTGAACGTCATCTATGATCCCACCGTGGACGCGCCCATAACGCGCCCGCGCGCCGCCGAGACGGCCCGTCTGTGGCAGAACGCGCCGAATCCGTTCTCGCCGGAGACCGAGATATCCTTCTATCTGCCCGAGGAACGGATCGTGCGTCTTGAGGTATTCGACGCCGGCGGCCGTCTTGTGAAGGCTATCATCGCCGGGCGAGCGTACCCGGCGGGCGTCCATACGGTCTCATGGGATGGCAGAAGCCGCGACGGCGATTTGCTCGGGTCGGGAGTCTACTTCTACAGATTCAAAGCCGGCGATTTCGTCCGGACGAAGAAGATGGCTCTCGCGCGATAGTATCATGCGGCGTCGCGGAACCGACCCACTACCGCTTTCCGGGGGCGCTGGACTTCCGGGAGATGATATGCTATCTTTCCCTTTTCCCGGTGGTCTGCCTTCTCCCGATACAACGAAGCTGGCGGGTTCGTCCCACTGAGATCCCGCCGACGCCTTCGGTCGAGGGGAGGTCTTCCTCGTCAGTCCGATGAGCATATTGATGAAAGTGACCCTTGGGCCTACTAAGGAGAGGGAACGGCTATGGGCGGCTTCTTCGGTGCTGCGTTCAGGACAAACTGCGTGGACAGCCTCTTTTTCGGGACCGATTACCATTGTCACCTAGGGACCCGGCGCGGGGGACTGGCGACGGTCAATGAAGACGGCTTCGACCGCTTCATTCACGACATAACCAACGCGCAGTTCAGAAGCAAGTTCGAGTCGGACGTGCTCGGGATGAGGGGCAATATGGGAATCGGCGTGATAAGTGACTATGAGAGTCAGCCTGTCCTCATAAACTCGCACCTGGGCAGCTACGCCATCGCCACGGTGGGGTCGGTGAAGAACGTCGATGCCCTGGTCAAGGATACTTTCACCAAGAGAAATCATTTCTCGGAGATGAGCGGCAATGAGATCAACCAGACCGAGCTCGTGGCGACTCTCATAAACCAGGAGGAGTCTTTTGAGGCCGGCATAGAGAACGCCCAGCAGAAGATCGAAGGCTCCTGTTCGCTGCTCCTTCTCACCAAGGATGGAATATACGCGGCCAGAGATCGGCTCGGCCGTACGCCGGTCGTTATCGGAAAAAGCCCGGATGGATACGTAGCAACTATGGAGACCTGCGCGTTTCCCAATTTGGATTGCTCGGTAGAGAAGTACTTGGGGCCGGGTGAACAGGTGTTTCTGAATCCCGAGGGCGTCGAACAGAAGGCGTCTCCTGGCCCCGAGATGCAGATCTGCAGCTTCCTCTGGATATACTACGGCTACCCCGCCTCGAGCTATGAGGGAACAAACGTGGAGGCGACAAGGTATCGTTGCGGCGCCGCGCTGGCCTCGCGCGAGGTCGCAGAAGTGGACTACGTAGCGGGCATTCCCGACTCGGGCACCGCCCACGCCCTGGGATACGCCGAGAAGTCGGGAGTTCGTTACTGCAGGCCGTTCGTAAAATACACGCCCACGTGGCCGAGGAGCTTCATGCCGCAGGACCAGACCGTGAGGGATTTGGTCGCGAGGATGAAGCTCATACCCATAAGGGAACTGACCGAGGGACGGAGGCTGCTCTTCTGTGAGGACTCGATTGTGCGCGGCACTCAGCTCAGAGATACGATCCAGAGAATGTACGAGTATGGAGCCAAGGAAGTTCACATGCGTCCCGCGTGCCCGCCGCTCCTCTACGCCTGCAAGTTTCTGAACTTCTCAACGTCGCGCTCGGAGCTGGATCTTGCCGGCAGGAAGGCATTCAACGAGCTGGAAGACGGCGATGACTCAAAGCTCTCCGAATACGCGGATCAGTCGTCGGACAAGTACCAAGCGATGGTGGATAGTATAGGGCGAAAGATGGGTCTGACGACGCTCCGGTATCAACGACTGGACGACATGATCAAAGCCATCGGTCTGCCCGAAGAGAAGCTCTGCACTTATTGTTGGGACGGATGCGACAGACCGGGCAAGAAGGAATGGTCCCGGGCGGAGTCGCACGCCGCGGACGTCGGGTCGGCGGACCGGTGATGACGTCTCGCCGGAGGGTAGTGGGTCGGCCTCGTTCCCACCGCTTTGATCCGACCCGCGTACGAAGGATCTTCCGTAGTGACCTTGCGCAGAAGCGAGCCAAGATCCACCGGCGCGAAGCGACGGTTAGCTCGGCGAAGCGGGCGCCGGGAGCGAGGAAGACCTTCGTACGCGCATCCGAGGCGAACGTCGTCGTACCGAGACCGACCCACTACCCTCCGGAGAAACAACGATGCCTATGATTCCCGGGAATTCCAAGCACATGTTGTCGGTGATCGCCGCGGTTGCGATCGTCATGGCGGCTGCTTCTGCGGACAAGGGGGTTCATGGTCTTGTTTCCAAAGTCGCAGACGCGGACACGAGCGTCTCCGCCGAAAAGGGCTGTCCGCCTGACGCTTCCGCCCGCTTCCAGTCTCTGCTGGATGGTCTTGTGACCGACCTCGAAAACGTACGCAACGGCGTCCTCCTCATTGAGGGGCCCGGGTTTAAGTGGAAGGGCGCGAGCGGAATGGCCTTCCCGGACAGTGGGCTTCCGATGTTGCCTGACGACCAGTTCAACATAGACAGTGTCGCGAAGACGATGACGGCGACGATTGTATTGAAACTGGTTGAGGACGAGAGATTGGGGCTAGACGACGCAATCGGAGTGCACCTCCCCGACTCCTTAATGGACGGCTTGCACGTCTACAAGGGTCGTTCCTACGACGACGAGATGACCGTTCGGCACCTATTGAGTCACACGAGCGGCATCCCGGACGACTGGGCCGAGCCGAAGTTCTTTGATCTTATCGTGGGGGACCTTCAGAGACGGTGGACTCCGGAGGAGACTATCGAGTTCGTGAAGGAAAACTGCGAGCCCGGTTTTCCGCCCGGAGGCGGATTTCAATACTCGGACGTCGGCTACAATCTGCTCGGTCTCATCATCGAGAAGGTTACGGGCAGGGGACTGCACGAGGTATATCGGGACCTTCTGCTCGATCCTCTGGGAATGAATCACACTTACAGGCCGTCCCACGAGGCGGCTCGGCCGAGCATTGCGGGGAGGGGGCCTTCACGACGATACCTGGGGGACATGGAGTGCACCTTGGTGCCTGCGGTCCTGACGGCGGACTGGGCCGGAGGGGGCATGATCTCGACAACCGAAGACCTTAACCGGTTTATGCGATCGTTCGTTCGCGGTGAGATCTTCGACGATCCGAAGACGAAGGGGAAGATGCTCGACTGGGTCGAATCGGGACCGTTTCACAACTATGGTCTCGGCGTCTCCCGGGTGCTCTACGACGAGTCGGAGGTGCCCGGGCACGCCGGACTCGGAGAGATATGGGGACACGGCGGCTCTTCGAACTGCTTCATGTACTACTGGCCGAGGGAAGACATTACCATGGTCGGTACGCTTAACCAGCTGGACTGTGAGATGAACCGCTACGATATCTATGCCTTGATCATGGAGGCAATCTTGGAAGTGAAGCAGCCGTAGTCGTGTTTCGGTTCGTAAGATCAGAGGCCCGAATTCGGATGCGAGCGGCTTCCAAGACGTGGGGGCGGCCGGCATGTCGAGATGACACGTCGACCAATCCGATCCGTGAGGGGCGCCTCGGGAGTGGGGTGCTTGCGCTTCACTTCGGATGCTTTCGGCTTTCGGTAGTGTCTCTAGCGCTCGTCTTCGGACGATTTCGGACTTGGGGAAGGGGGAGTAGAGGAATCGTTGGAAGCGCCGTCGGGCTTGAGGATAACGCCGCGATTGCTCCTGCCGTTCATCTTTATCGTGAGCGGCCGGTCGAACCTCAGGTGTCGTGCGAACTTGCGCTCCCTGACGGACGGCTGCTCGGCAAGCCATCCCCAGTTGATGAATTCGCCCTTCAGAGCCGAGTTCACCGTGAAATAGCCTATCCTGAACGAGATCAGATTCTGAAAAAAGTGAGTGCCTTGGGAAGGGGTGACCTTGAGGTCCTTGAATCCCGTCTCAATCATCACCCTCGCGCCCGATATTTGATCCCATTTGACGGGTATACCGAGCCATGGGTCCGATGACCCCCAGCGGCCGACCCCGATCAGGACGTAGGGGAGTCCCTCCGCCGTGAGATCTTGGTTGAACAGTCCGACTTCCGTCGCGACCTCCCTGCTCAGCGCGCGGTCGAAGCGGTCTATGTCAACGTAGACGAGATCTCGGATGTCTCTAAGCACGCCGTCCCCGAGAACTTGGGAGCTGTGGCATATCACGTCTTCCTCGGCCGTATCTTCGATGCTCAGTTGGTCGCCCTCGTGGCTTATCACCATCGGGCGGAGCTGGAGAACGCAAAACTCCTTCCTATCCCTGTTGGGCGTCGACAGATTGGCGGCGAACTCGATCTCCACCGCGGAGCTCATGCCGCGAGTCCCGAATTTCAAGACAAGGCGGAGTATGTCCTGTAGCGGAAAGGTGCCTTGCTTGAGAATGGAGGCGAAAGTCACGAGCCGCGGGCCTTCCCTGGCGACCCCGTCATAGACGCGGTCGTTCTCCGCCGAGTAGGTGGAAGCCACCGCCCCCAAGGTACCGTCTTTCTCGGCCTCGGTGATGTCGAGATGGAGCAGCTCGAATTCCTTTTTGTGATCGTACCTGGAGCTCGGGTCCGGAAGGCCCAGGGCGTAAAAGCGCCGTTGCGAGTTCTCGAGCATCTCCGCCACGGATGAAAACTGTATGGGGCGTTCGGGGTGCGCCGGCGAGAACTTGAGGGTTCTGCCTCCTTCCATCACGATGTTGCCGAGCCCGAGCGCCACGGAGGCAATCCCATCGGTGGTCTTGATCGGCGCTATGGGATAGTAGTTGTGCGAGTTGGCGGCCCCTGCGAAGTCCGGATAGAATCTTTCGCCGTGCCGCGATCCGACGAGCTTCTGAACCACGACGCCCATCTTTTCCTCCTCAAGCCTATACGGCGTCGCCCTGATGTACGACTTCGCGCAGTGGGAGAACGTGGACGCATATACTCTCTTTACGGCCGTTACGAGCTCTTCGAGCCTGGCCTTGAGATTCCGGTGATTGTTGGGAATCATGTAGCTTTTGTAGATTCCGGCGAAAGGCTGGTACTGGGAGTCTTCAAGCAGGCTGGAGGATCGAACCGACAGGGGATATTTCATTTGTCGAAGAAGCTCCCGCAGCAGCTTCACGGCCCACTTCGGGAAATCCGCGTCGAGAAACCGCCTCTCGATTTCCTCGTCGTCGTCGGAGTGCAGAGCCACCGTGCGCAGGTCGTTTTCGTCCATGAACTGATCGAACACATCGGTTCCTATTACAACGGTCGGGGGAACGGATAGACTTACCCCGTCAAAGCGGTCGGCCAGGAGGTAGTTGTAGATCGCGGAGTTCATGAAAGCGAGCCCCCGCCCTTTGCCTCCCAGAGACCCGCCGCCGATCCTGGCGAAGCTCGCTGAGGGATCGAAAGTCCGTGGGTCGAAATCGACCACGCTGCCCTGTTGCTGGGCTATTCGCAGCTCGCTTAGGCATTCGATCAGATAGCGCCGGATGTCCCCGACGGACGCGTAGTCCGAGACCTTCTGCGGACGCAGCTTGTATGCCAGCAGGAACTCCGTTCTCGCCTTGAGCCAGTTCGAGAAATGATTGCGTTCGCCGTGGTAAAGGAGACTCTCATCCGGGACGTGGTGGAGCTGTTCTTCCAGACTGCGGAGATCGGAAGCGCGCCCGACCTCGGTCCCGTCGGGCATCCGGAAGACGAAATCTCCGAACCCGAAGTTGTTCTTCATGAACGTGCTCAGGTCGGAGAGCAGGGTCTGGGAGTCCTTAAGAAGAAACGAGACGCCCAACTCGTCCGCCAGCTTCCTGTTGTTGGGATCCCTCGACTGGATGAGAATGGGAATGTCCGGATGGGAGGAGTTGACCGCCTCGGCGAACTTGATGCCCGCCTGAGGGTCGTCGCGGCCATCCCTGGGAAACTCAATGTCCGTGATCACGCCGAGCACGTGATCGTGGAACTTCTCATAATAGGCCCAGGCCTCCTCATAGTTCCCGCAAACTAGGATCTTCGGTCTCGCCCGCCTCCTGAGCAGCTTGTGCGCGGGGTTGACCGCCTCTGAAATGAGACTGTCCGTGTGCCGCACGAGCTCGGTGTAGACAATCGGCAGGTACGAAGAGTAGAACCGCACGCTGTCCTCTATGAGAATGATGGACTGCACTCCGACCAGGTCCGTGTCGTGATCAACGTTGAGACGGTCCTCGATGAACTTGATGATGGCCAGCAGGATTCGGAAGTCGCCCTGCCAGACGAAGACTTTGTCGAAATCCGAGAGGTCGTGGTTTGCCATCAGATCGTTGAGGGCGCGCGCGTCATAGGAGAGAAGGACTATGGGCGTGTCCTCGGACGTTTTCTTCGCCTCTCTGGCGAAATCGAGAGCCTGCATGTCTTCGAATCGCAGCGAGGTAATGACAAGGTCGAACCGCTTCTCCTCGGACAGCATGGAAAGGGCTTCTTTGCCGCTCGACACGCGCGTTATCCCCGGCGCCTCGCTGAGATTCAACCCCATGTACTCGTTCAGCAGCGACTCGTAAAGACGGCCGTCCTCCGCCAGGATGAAGGAATCATAGATACTGGAAACCAGCAGAATATGCCGGACTCTGTTGCGGATGAGATCCTGAAACCGCTGGAAACGGGAGCCGTATCCGTGCTCAAAATCGTAGAGATCGAGTTCCTTCAAAGCCTGTCACCTCGGTCTGGGCCCCGGCGGGGCGGATCCCCCAAGTCCGGACCATTCGGCATATTATCGCTCAATACAAACATAGTCGGGGCGGTCGTTTCAGTAAAGACCATAACGGAGCGGCGGCGCGGAGCCGGCCGCCATACCAGAAGACGGAGTGGAGCACATCCACCCCGTCTTCCGCAACAATGCACAAGCTCGGCTGAGATCCTATACGACGCCCTGATCCATCATCGCGTCGGCCACCTTGATGAAGCCGGCGATGTTCGCGCCGTTCACGTAGTTGCCCTGCGTCCCGAACCGCTCGGCGGCCTCGACGCACGAATTGTGGATGGCTTTCATGATACCCTGAAGCTTGCCGTCCACCTCTTCTCGGGTCCAGCTCATGCGTATCGAGTTCTGAGACATCTCCAGCCCGGAAACCGCCACGCCGCCGGCGTTCGCCGCCTTGCCGGGGCCGTAGAGGATCTTATTCTCCAGATATACCTCGACGCCGTCCGCGGTCGTGGGCATGTTGGCGCCCTCGGACACGACGTAGACCCCGTTCTTGACGAGGTTGTTGGCGTCGTTGACGTTGATCTCGTTCTGAGTGGCCGACGGGAACGCGCAGTCCGCCTTGTGGCTCCAGAGCGGGTTATGGTCGAGGCTGGGATCGGTCGGCGTGTACACGGCGCTCTTGTACTTGTCCGTGTACTCCTTCATGCGGCCGCGACGGACGTTCTTCAGATCCATCACAAAGGCCAACTTCTCACGGTCGATGCCCTCTTCGTCGTATATGTAACCGGACGAGTCGGAGAGCGTAACGACCTTGCCGCCCAGGTCGAGGATCTTCTCGGTGGTGAACTGGGCGACGTTGCCCGAGCCGGAGACGAGGCAAGTCTTGCCTTCCAGAGTCTGCCCCCGGGTGCCCAGCATCTCGGCCGCGAAGTAGACGGCGCCGTATCCGGTAGCCTCCGGCCGGATCAGAGACCCTCCCCAGTTGAGGCCCTTGCCGGTCAAAACGCCGGTGAATTCGTTTCTCAGCTTCTTATACTGGCCGAACATGAAGCCTATCTCGCGTCCGCCGACGCCGATGTCCCCCGCGGGGACGTCGCAGTTCGGACCGAGGTGGCGGTAGAGCTCGCTCATGAAGGACTGGCAGAAGCGCATCACTTCCATGTCGCTCTTGCCCTTGGGGTCGAAGTCCGAGCCGCCCTTGCCGCCGCCCATGGGCAGCGTGGTCAAGCTGTTCTTGAAAACTTGCTCGAAGGCCAGGAACTTGAGGATGCCGAGGTTGACCGACGGGTGAAAACGAAGGCCGCCCTTGTAGGGACCGATCGCGCTGTTCATCTCGATGCGGAAGCCCTTGTTCACCTGGATTCCGCCCTGATCGTCCGCCCATGGGACCCGGAACAATATCACCCGCTCCGGCTCCACTATCCGCTCGAGGATTCTCGCCTCCTTGTATTCAGGATGCTTGTCCAGGACGATCTCCAGCGACTCGACCACTTCTTGAACGGCCTGGTGAAACTCGGGCTCGGCCGGGTTCTTTGCCTTGACTTGACCCATGAATTCATCGACGAACGTTGACATGTGCCCCTCCTTCTTCTCCGTCCTCCCAGATTCGGCGTATTAAGGCGGAACGGCCTGCCTGACCGAGGCAGACCAGTGGTACCAAACATGGACGTATGGTGGTTAGATACCCGAGCATTCTAGCCCTCGCCGGCCCCCTTGTCAACTCCATTCGGTCCGGGCCCTCCGCTGGAACCGGCCTCGATGCCGTCATGCCCGGATCGGGCCGCAGTGTGGTCGTTGGGGGGGGTACCGGCGTGACGCGCCTTCGACGGATCTCATTGATCCGTGGGACAATACAACCGCAAAGGGCGGCCAGGTGAGCTTGTCGCTTTGTCACGTGGTTGGCCGGAGGGCGGTTCAGGTCCGCCGTGAGACCGGAGACGGATCCACCGCTTCTCCCGGGTCCGTTGGGGAAATCCCCCAAAGTGCAATGGGCGCCGGTCCGGCTCGCAAAACCGTGGTACTCCGATGGCCGCCGGTAAGAAGAAAAGGCAGAATGTTCCCATACGAAGCCTAAGCATCGGAGGGTCGCCTCTCCTTGTAGCGATACCCGCCGGGCAATGCCCGTTGCCCGCGTACCCATGACCCGCTCTTTCTTACCATGCCCGGGCGGCCTTCCGATTTCGTTTCGGATCGGCTCGTAACTGCGCCGGTTCGCGGGGGGTGTTTCCTTTTCGGGGCCTGCCGGCTCCGCCTTAGGAGACACCCCCATTGCCGCCGCGGTAGACGCGAAGCGCCGGGCGTCGCTATGATCAGCGGAGCCCCTCCCCGTATTCGTCCAAAAAGGCGAACTCGGGGATTGGCATGCGCTCCGGACGGTTCTTCTCAACCTCGGCCTGCTTCTCGGAGACCAGTGGATTCATCGCGGATGAGTGCGCTCCGACTATCACGAGGTTCGCACAAGTCATGTCATGGGGGATCTTGAGAATCCGCTTGGCTTTCTTCTCGTCGTAGCCCGCGATCGGATGTGCGACGAGACCGAGCTCCGTGGCCCTCAAAATCAAGAACCCCATGCCTAAGCCCGTGTCGTACAGGTAGTACTCCCGCCCTGAGGTGACACAGTCGAGGTCCTTTCGGGTGCAGACCGCGATTATCATGGACGCGGCCTTAGCCCACTCGTTACCCTTGGCCAGGGCTTCATGCATCTCTTGAAGCTTGTCTTGGCCGGTCACGAAGACTAGTCTCCAAGGCTGGTGGTTGTAGCAGGAGGGGGCCAGTCGTATGCTGCCGGCGAGATCGGCGATCAGTTCGCTGTCGATCTGCGCCGGTTTGAGCGACCGATAGGCCCTTCTCTCACTGATGGCCCGCGAGACGTTCATGGGTGCTCCTTTGTTCGTTGTTTGCCTGCTCGTCCTCCGGGAGGAGGCATGGAATCAGTCCGCGATTTCTATAACAAGGTCTGGAGAGAGTATGCGGATCCCCAGTCGCATCCTATGGTGGCGCGCGCTCTCGAGTTTCAAGCCGCGGCGCTCAAAAAGCGCCTACTCCGGGAAAAGCCGCGGCGAGTCCTGGATCTGGGCTGCGGACCCGCTCCCATAGCGAAACCTCACTGGGCTCCTCTGGTGGTCTATGGGGACATTGTACTGCCCATGCTCTTGGATCTGAAGGGAAAGCTCCCGGCCCCGACGGTCTGTCTAAACGCGACTCATCCGCCGTTCGCAACCGGGAGCTTCCAGATGATCTGGTGCAGTCTGCTGGTAGATCACATCGGCGACGTACGCTCGTGGGTGAGTGAGCTGATGCGTCTTCTCGACCAAGGAGGAGTCCTCGCCCTCGCCTGCTGGGACCAATCGCTCCTGCCGCCGGAGCTCTACCCGGAAGGGAAGATGCTCTACCGGACCTCGGGCGGCGGAGTCCTAGCCGCTCCGACCTACCGCAACTGGAAGGAGGCCAAGAGGATATTGTTGGAGCACGATCCGGCCACGGAGATCGATTCGCGCGTCATAGTCAAAGATAGGTATGTGCTCGAGATAGCCTGGACTAGGTCCCGGGCCTAAAGGCGGCGATCCGGAATCGCAACGCCGCCCGGCGACATCTTTATTGGCCAATCGATCTCCCCGCTTCAGTCCCGGCGGAGCGGGCCCTCTCAATTGGTTTAGCCCGAGCCGATTTCCTCTTCCCTGCGGAAGTTGCCCGTGAGACAATCGAGTGATTATGAGACAAGGTGATATTCCTTCGGCACCTTTTCGAGCGTTGAGACTCGTGTGGGGAATCCTGTCGGGCTCTTTTCTGGGATGCATTAGGCAGCGCGTGCCGGAAGCCGCCGCCAGCATTGCCTATTTCACTCTGTTCGCGCTGTTTCCTCTGCTCGTTCTTCTGATCTCCGCGATGTCCTTCGTTCTGGAGCCTCCGCAGGCTCAGGACAAAGTGCTTTCCATCATACTCCAAGTGGTGCCGGCCGTGTCTCGTGATCTCATAAGCGGAAACATAGAAAGGATACTCCGGAATCGCGGGGCGATGAGCATACTCGGCGTCATAGGGCTGATGTGGGCGGCCAGCGGCGTGTTCGGGGTACTCACCGCCAATCTCAGCCGGGCCTGGCCGAAGACGCAGAACAGACACGTGCTGCTCTCCAGGGGGATGGCGCTTGCCATTGCCCTGGGCCTCGTGGTGCTGGCTTTCAGCTTTCTTTTTGTGGAGATGTCACTCGGGGCGCTCGCGGAGCGCGAGGAGCTGCTGGGGGTCCGTGTGCCGATCACGTCGGCCGTGCAATACGTCTCTCAAGTGCTGGTGTATGCGTTCTCCTTCTTCGCATTGCTCTTCATGTATCGATTCGCGCCCGACGCGACCGTTCGATGGCGCGAGGCGGCCGGGGGGGCGTCGTTCGCGTTTGTGGTCGCCCATCTCTCGGCTTGGGTGCTCAGCTGGTTCATGGGCGTCGGCTTCGCCCGTTACAATCTGGTGTACGGGTCACTCGCGTCGCTGGTGCTTCTGTTGCTTTGGATATACGCGCTGGGGTTCGTCGTTTTGTGGGGGTCGCACGTGGGCGCCGCGATCGCTAGGGAAACCCGAGAAATCAGTTCCTCATAGAGGCGAACAACCCGCGCCGGAACTGCTGCCGCAGGCCAACGAAGGATTCTCTTGCTCCCCGCGCCCGTTCCGTCGAGCCAACCGTGGCCTTGAAGCAGTGGATCTCGGCTCGTTCCTGCGCACGTGGGCGCCGGGATCGCAAGGCAAACTCGAGAGGTCGGTTCCTCTCAGAGGCGGAAACGCGGCCGCGAAGCACCGCAGCGGGCAGTTCCGTGAAGCAGCCGCCGGGAGGACTAAAGCCCTTCGTTCACCCGGGAGCAGTTCGCCGACCCGAAGGGGGCCGCGGAGTCGACATCGCCGATCGCTCACGCCTTCGGCCGGGGGGCTCTTTACAGCTTGAACGTCCGGGTTTGTCCGGGCTCTATCTCGTAGACCTTGTCTATGACGCCGATCTCCATGGATCTGGCTCCGGTGCGCCCGGCCGTGGCTTCGATCTCCTTGTGGTCTATGACGAGGTGAAGCATGTGGCCCCGGTACCGGATGCACATCTTGAGTGACGTCATCTCGTCGGGAAGCGATGGATTGAGCCAAAGCACGTTTCGGTGCATGACGAGCCCTACGTAGCCTCTCTGGGCGAGATCCACCGTGCCCGCCATGGCGCCGAGATGTATGCCTTCGGGCGTCGTGCCCCCCTGCACGTCGGAAACGTCGCTTTCCAGCGCTTCCTTGAAAAGCCGCCAGGATCGCGGGCGGTCTCTCCTCGCAAGGACCCACGAGTGCACGATCCGGCTCAATGTGGAGCCGTGAGACGTCCGTTTCGCGTAGTAGTCTATGTTCCTGGGTATGCTGTCCGGTTTTAGCTCATAACCCAACTTGCCGAAGATCTCTCCGAGCTGTTCCGCCGAGAAGAGGTAGAAAAGCATCAGGACGTCCGCCTGCTTCGAGAGCTTGTAGCGATTGGGAGTATCGCCCTCGCTTTCGAGTATTCGGTCCAACCTCTGGATGTCGCCGTATTTCTTTCTGTAGCCTTCCCAGTCGAATTCCTCCAGCTCCTCGTATCCCTCGAACTGGCTTATGATATCGCCTTCGTGAAAGGGAACGTACATTTTGCGGCTCATTTCCTCCCAGCGCGACAACTCATCTTTGTTCAAGTCGAGCTTCTTTCTCAGGGCGACTATCGTGTCCCCGGGAAGCCTATCCAGGGCTCTCAGGGCCTCCCGCATCAGCCAGCCCACCATTACGTTGGTATACGCGTTGTTGTTCAAGCCTTTCTTGTCGGAGTCCGGGTAGGCGTCGTGGTACTCATCCGGGCCCATAACCCCCCTTATCTCGTAGCGTCCCCTGTCTTCGTTGAAGACGGCGATGCTCGCCCAGAATCGCGCGATCTCGAACAGCATTTCGGCGCCGAAGAAACACATGAACTCAAGGTCGCCGGTGACGTTCATGTAGCTGCAAATGTCGTACACGATGGCGATGTTGACGTGCCTTTGAATCCTGCTGTTGTCCGGAATCCAACGGCCCGACTTGGGATTGAGGTGCAGTCTCTGGCTTTCCTCCCGCCCGCTGCTGCCGCTCTGCCAGGGATACATGGCTCCGTGATAGCCTTCCCGCCGCGCGGCGGTCCTGGCCGCGTTCAAACGCCTGTAGCGGTACATGAGCATGCTTCTTGTGATCTGCGGCATCCGGTAGTTGAGAACGGGGAAAATGAACAACTCGTCCCAGAACACGTGCCCGCGATAGGCCTCGCCGTGGAGTCCCCTGGCGGGAATTCCCACGTCCAGGTCGGTGCTGTTCCAGGAGCTGGTTTGAACCAAATGAAATGTGTGAAGTCTCAGAATGCGCTGCGTGTGAACCGTGTCGTCCGGGTCCTTGAGCCCGACCTCGATATCGAAGTTATGCCAGATGTCCTCCCAGGCGAGCTTGTGCTCTTCGAAAAGTCCGGCGAAATCCGCGGCGCGCGCGACGGACTTTTTCGCGTCGTGTCCGCATTCGGAGATTCCGTTGTCCCTGGAGGTGTACAGGGCGACGACCTTCTCGACTCGCACGGACTCCCCCTCGGTAATCTCTATCTTCATGTGATCCGCAACGTAGGCCTTTTCCTTCACCGTCTTGTGCCGCGGTGAGAGGATCTCGTCGTTCTTGAAGGCCCTAGTCCTGGCGGCCTCGGCTATGCGAAGCTCCGACTGATTGGTTTGGACCTTGAGGAACAGACAGTTGTGGTCGGACCTGTCGGCGACCAAGGGCTCGAGATGCTTGCTGCTCAGGTTCTTGTACCGATCAACGCCGTTGTTTATCACACGACCGTCGAGGGCGGAGCATACCTCGAGGGTCCCCGACCAGTTTTCGGCGGTGATTGTTGTCTCCAGAGCGGCCAGATGAAGGTTGGCCATACTGACAATGCGGCGCTCTTTCAGGGTGGTCCGCCTGCCCTCATCGTCTTCGGCGCCGACCGTGCGAATGAGCACGCCGTTTTGCATGTCGAGCTCCACGTTGTGTCGAAGGAGCTTGAGCGCGCCGGGCTTGAGCCAGGGGCCGTCGTCTATCCTGAAGGTCAATGGAAGCCAGTTGGGCATGTTGACCAGGTCTTCGTTTTCGATGTTTCGTCCGGCGATTTCGGTCGTCAACCTGTTGTATCCGCCGGCCAAGTAGGTGCCGGGATAATGAACCCCGTCATCCTCGGACTCGGACCACGCTCCGCGGGTCGCGAAATAGCCGTTTCCGAGTGTGCACAGAGCTTCTCTCAGACTCTCGCCCTCGGGTTTGACTCCTTCGTAGAGCAATGACCACGTCATATTGTCTCCTATTCGTTTCCGAGGGAAGCCAGCTTCTCGAGGAAGGATCGAACCTGCTCGACGTCGTCGAGCGCGTATTTTGCCTTGGTATCGCGGGGTTCGTCGCGCACCACTATGCCGATTCCGCGGTCCGCCAGCACCGAGAACGCGTCTTCGTCCGTGGTATCGTCCCCAATGTAGAAAGGCGCCATGTCGCGGCCGGCGGAAACCAACTCTTCGAGGAGCCAGAGCAACGCTTCACCCTTGTTCCAGGCCACGTCGGGTTGCAATTCATAGACCTTTTTGCCGCTGCTCCGCCTGAGGCCCGGGAACTCCTCCTTCACTTCGTCTATGATGTTGCTTACTTTCTCTACGTCCGTTTCCCGGGCTCTCCGGTAGTGGACGGCTATGGAATAGCGCTTCCGCTCGATCTGGACGCCGTCGAAATCGGCGAGTGAATTCCGGAGCTTCTGTTCCGCGCGATCCAGGTCCTCCAGGGAGCCGGCCGCGCGGTCGACTTCGATGCGGTGTCCGTCGGGTGCCTGGATGTCGAAACCGTGGCTTCCGGCGTAGTAGATGCCCTCGATATCGACCAATGACCGCACGTCCTTGAGATCACGGCCGCTTATGATGGCCACGGTATGAGATCTCGTGAGTCTCGTCACGGTATCTCGCATCTCCCGCGACATTACGGCGTCCTCGGGCCTCCGGACTATGGGCGTCAGGGTGCCGTCATAGTCCAAGAACACGGCGATTTTCTTATCGCCGCACTCCCGGAGGATTTCCGTCATCCGTTCCAAGGCGGAGGGCAGCTTGCCGGCGTCGGTGCTTTTCATATGTACAACCCCTTTCCCCGTCTTCATGCTTGGCCGCTTCGTTGATCGCGTTCGGTATTACCACTTCGCTCGGGAGAACTTCGCGACAACCTCAAAGCTCGGCAAAGCGCGCTCATCAATCTGCGCCGAAAGATCTCACTCCGCGACGTCGACCTCCGCGAGGTCGGAAACCACGACGTCGGCTCCGCCTTCCTTGAGGTCGTCGGCATGTCCCGTTCGATCCACCCCGATCACAAAACCGAACTTCCCGGCTCGCCCGGCTTGCACCCCGGCCACGGCGTCCTCGACTACGACGCAGCGTTTCCGTTCCACCCCCAGCTCATCGGCCGCCCGCACGAAGATGTCCGGATCGGGCTTGCCCTTGAGGCCCAGCCTGGCCGAGTCAACGCCGTCCACCTTGGCCTGGAACAAATGGGTAAGCCCCGCGGTCTTCAACACCTCGGAGCAGTTCTTGCTCGACGACACAACAGCCGTCTTGATTCCCTTGCTCCTGAGCTTTTCGATAAGTTCCACGGTCGATTCAAAGACCCGCGCGCCTTCCCGGGCCAAGACTTCGGTGAAGAGCTTGTTCTTCCTGTTGCCCAGCCCGCAGACCGTCTCCTCTCCCGGAGGATCATCCGGATCCCCGTAAGGAATCGATATCCCCCTCGACTCGAGGAAGCTCCGCACCCCCTCATAGCGCGGCTTGCCGTCTACGTAGATCCTATAGTCGGTGTCAATCTCGAAGGGGCGTCTTACTTTCTCTTCCAAATCGGACCTGCTTTGCAGGTATTCGTCGAACATGGTCTTCCACGCCTTCGCGTGCACTTCGGCGGTATCCGTAATCACGCCGTCAAGGTCGAAGACAACCCCGTCGAATTCATTCTTGGAAAGCCTGTATGACATAGCTTCACCTTGCCCTTCCATGAGTGCGCCTGGGGAGGCGCCTCGCGCGCACGGCCCGTCGCGGACCATACCGCCGCCCGCCGCCCTGTCGGTTTTGCGCCTGCAGGGGTCTCCGACGAACGGCCGTCGGTTGCCCTGCCCGGCGTTGAGTCTCGTGCATTGTCGCTGATTCGCCGCCCGCGGGCAAACCGCGTTTCCCGATGGGGCAGGGGCTCGTCGGCCTCCACAAGACGGAAGTCGTTTACTTTCCGATGAAGCGAGGTGGCGTCCACGTATTCCTTCATGACCTCTACGTCGGGCAGCTCGGGCATGACCGTTGCTCCATGGGATTCGGAGAGTCAAAACGTCACATAGGCGTTGTGTCGTAGAACAAGCCCGGAGAACGCTCGTTAGAGGCCCCGTTCCGTCCGAAAGGCCGATCTCAAGAGACGGAAGGGCCCCTCGTCCGTGAAAGGCGGTTGACTTATTCTATAGACACATTAGAGGCACGACCGGGGTAATCCAATGGGGAATTCCCCCAGATATTCGTAAGGATCGGCTGTATTTGAATCCCCGGTATTGCGGGCCGTTCCGCCGGTTCCCGGTCCGAGGGGGAGCCGTTTGTGATTTCACTAGCTCTCCGGTCCGGCAAAGAGCCGTTTTCCGCTTTCGCCGGCTCCCGCCGCGGCGAACGCCTCGGCTCGGACCGTCAATCCTTCACCATACCCGCGAGTCTGAGCAACTGACCGCAGATCAGTGGAATGAAACCGGCCGCCAGAACGACCAACCAGAGCTCGCGGCTCGGGCGAACGAGATTCAGAACATCTGAGAGTCCGGGCGCGAATACGGCGGCGACAAGGACGCTCGCGGACAACGCTATCGCCCCCCATAGGTGCGGATTGCCGGTCAGTTCGTTTCTCAGCAGGGGGGACCCCCGCTCGCGCATGTTGAAAACGTGCCAGAGCCTACCGAAAGAGAGGCTCAAGAAAGCCGCGGTCTGCGCCTGCTTGGGCCCGGAATTCAGCCAGGCCGAGGTGCCGTGCATAACGCCGAGGGCGACCGAGGCTATGATCACGCCGTAAGCCGCGGTGAGCAACCAGTCTCTGCCGGTGACTATGCCCTCCGTCTTTGGTCGGGGAGGCTCCTTCATTATTTCGGGGCTGCCTTTTCCCGCCCCCAGAGCCAACGCCGGGAATACGTCGAGGATGAAATTCAAGAAAAGGATCTGAAGCGGAAGGAGGGGCAAGGGCCAACCGGCAAGTCCGGAGGTTCCGACCGCTAATATCTCGGCGGAGTTGCCCGAGAGGAGATAGATGACGAACTTGCGAATATTGCGAAATATCACACGGCCTTGGCGGATGGCGGTAGCGATGGTGGGGAACGAGTCGTCTTTTAAGACGATGTCGGACGCCTCCTTCGCCACTTGAGTTCCGCGCCTTCCCATGGCTATGCCGATATCGGCCTTCTTGAGGGCCGGGGCGTCGTTGACGCCGTCGCCGGTCATGGCGACGACGTGTCCCGCCTCCTGGTGGGCCCGTATCATATCGAGCTTCTGGCGCGGGGTGACCCTGGCGAAGATCGCGGTCTCCAGCATATCGGTAGGCCGGTCGTCGGTCTTTTCGGAGGGATCCGCGATATCCGCCCCACGAATGACTCGATAGTCGCCGCCCGCCGACAGCGCTACTTGCTCGGCTATGTGCCGGGCGGTGCCCGGGTGATCGCCGGTAAGCATCACGACTCGGATGCCGGCCCTCCGGCACTCCTCGACCGATTGCTTGACGCCGGCCGCCGGCGGGTCGATCATTCCGGCCAGCCCGAGGAAGACCAAGTCTTCGTACGGCGGCGCGTCACGGTCGTTGACTCTCTTCTCCGCCAGCGCCAAGACCCTGAGGCCCCGCTCGGCCAGCTCGTCGTTTCTCCTCTTCCACTCTCTCTTACGCTCGTCGGAGAAACGTTCGGAACCGCCCTCGTCCGCGATTTCGTCGCTTGAATCAATAACCGCCTCCGGGGCTCCTTTGACGGCCACACGGGAGCCTCCGTCTTCACGGTGGTAAGTGGCCATCATACCGGTCTCCGAGTCGAACGCGACCTCCCGTTCTTCCGGGGCCTCGTTCATAAGCTCGTCGCGGAAGATGCCGGCCGCCGCGCCGGCGGTCAAGAGGGCCACCTCCAGCGGATCGCCCAAAGAGGCGTCGCTCTCGTCCTCCCGTTTTCCCAGCGAAGCGTTGTTGCACAGCACTCCCACCGACAATGCCCGGTTCAGTGAGCGGTCTTGTGAGGGATCCACCTCTTCGCCGTCCGACCGGAACCGGGCCGCCGAGCCCCCGTCCTCGAACTCGACTTCAACGTCGCTGCCGGGCAAGCACAGGCGTGAAACCGTCATCCTGTTCTCGGTCAGTGTGCCGGTCTTGTCGGCTCCGATCACGCCGGTGGAGCCGAGTGTCTCTACCGAGGCCAGACGGTTGACAAGCGCGTTCTTTCGCGCCATTTGCATCATGCCGCGGGCCAGGGAAACCGTCGCCACTATGGGCAGGCCCTCGGGGATGGCCGCCACGGCGAGGGCCACTCCGGTCTCGATCATCAGGACGACGTCTTTTCCGCGAATGATACCGGTCCCGGCGATGGCGGCCGTTATGACCAGCGTTATCCATATTAGATTGTTGGCCAGGCGGTCCAGCTTCTTCTCAAGCGGGGTGGCTTCTTGCTCCGCTTCTTCCACCATTTCCGAGATCTTGCCCAGCTCGGTGTCGAGGCCTACCGCCGTGACGATGCCTACGCCGGAACCGCGTGTGACGTGCGTGCCCTTGAAGGCCATGTTGACTCGCTCGGCGGGCTGGGTGTTCGATTCGACAACTTGCGTTTTCTTCGACACCGGCACGGACTCGCCGGTCAGGGCCGACTCGTCCGCGTCCAGCTTGTTGGCTTCAATGAGTCTCATGTCGGCGCTCACTATGTCGCCGCCCTCGAGAACCACCGCGTCGCCGACGACAAGCTCGCCCGAGGGGATTTCCTTTTCCTCGCCGTCGCGTCTCACTCTGGCGGTCACCTTGCTCATCTTTCGAAGAGCTTCCATTGAACGAACCGCTTTCAACTCGATGACGAAGCCTATTGCCGTGTTGACCACGATCGCGATGGCTATGGCGACCCCTTCCACTGTGTGGCCGAGCGCTACGGATACCACAGCGGCGGCCGCGAGAAGGAGGATGACCAGGCTCTTGAACTGATCTATGAGACACTGGAAGGCGCTCTTCTTCCGGGATTCGCGCAATTCGTTGCGGCCGTACTTGCGGCGACGTTTCGCGATTTCGCCGCGGGAAAGCCCCGCGCCGGCGTCTGTTCCGAGGGCGGATAGGACGGCGTCCGCCTCCGCGCTCCAAGGCCTATTCAAGACGTCGATGTTCTTGGAATCCGGCATGGCGACGTCACCGATCGGTAGGGCTCTGAAGGGCCTCGTAACCCGAAGCGATGTCGAGAAGCTCCGAGGTTATCGCGTCTTGCCTTCTATGGTTGTAGATCGAATCGAGCTCTTCGAGCTTCTCCTCGACGTTGGACTCGGCGGCCTGCATGGCGGCCAGGCGGCTCGCGTTCTCCGCCGCCAGTGATTGCGCGAAGGCCTCGTAGAGGGACAAGAAGAAGTGCTGGTAAAGAACTCCACCGAGAAGGTTCCTGTAGTCCAGGCGGTAGAAGGGTAGGGAGGAGGACCGCCACGGGCGCCGGGAGAGATCCTCCAGCCATTCGACGTCCAAAGGAAACAGAGTTCGTTGACTCGGGTCGAAAGCGGTCCCCGAGGATTTCCTATTGTAGAAAAGGACAATCCTCAAGTTCTCCTCGCGATCGCGCCACCTCTCGACCTGCTCCAAGATGTCCACCACGGCGTTGGGTATGCCGTGCACCGAGCCGGGCAACTCGAGGCGTGCGGATATCTCGAAGTCGCGGTCCTCCAGTATCGCCGCTGCCTTGTGGCCCAGGACTATCGCTGCGGGCGGACGTCGCCCCGACTTCTCGGGACCGATCGCCTCGGCGGTGAAATCCGCGATCTCGTCGTCGAAACGCCCGGCCATACCCTGGGAGGCGCCGAAGACGACGGCGCCCAGTCCGGCTTCTTCGAACCCGCGCATGGAGTCAACGAGCCTTCCATCGCTATGCAGAAGAGCTTGGAAGCCGGCCCCGATCGTATCCCGATAGTCGGCCAACGAGGCGACGGATTGCTCGTACTGATTGATGCCGGCCGCTGCGATCGCCTTCATGGTCTTTACGACCGTCTGCAGGTCGCGTGTGCTGTTCAGCCGACGCTGTAATGACTGTAGAGTCTCCAAGGCTTTGCCTCATTGGGGCCAACTGCCCGTTGTTGTCCTACCGGTCTCCGGAGACCCCGGCTTCTTCGCGCTCTCCACCGGAGTCCTCGCCCTCGGTTGTTTCACCTTCGCCGGCTTCCTTCTTCAGGGCTCTTTCCATCGCGTCCGCGAGCCTTTCCCGCTCCTCATCGCTGAGATCATCGCCCTTCTCGATCTTCTCCGCCTGATCCGAGAAATTCTTATGAACTATCTTTCGAATTACTTCCTCGGCCCGGCCGACTTCCTCGGGCTCGAGTTCGTCGAAAAGCCCCGTCGTGACCGCAAGCAATACCGCTATCTGTTCGGTGACCGCGTAGGTGTCGTACTGGGGTTGCTTCAGGGCTTCCCTTATTCGGCGGCCTCGATCGAGCTTCCTGCGGGTGTCCTTGTCCAGGCGCGTGCTGAACCTGGAAAACGACTCCAGCTCTTCGAACTGCGAATACGACAGGCGGAGGTCCCCCGCGATGTCCCTATAGGCGGGGAGTTGAGTCTTCCCGCCCACGCGGGAAACCGATTTACCGACGTCCACCGCCGGGAGTATGCCCTTGCGGTAGTGCGACGGCGAGAGATAGATCTGACCATCAGTTATCGAGATGAGATTCGTGGGAATATAGGCCGACAGATTCTGGGCCTGTGTCTCAACGATCGGCAGAGCGGTCAGGGACCCGCCTCCTTTTTCGTCGTTGAGATGGGTCGCCCTCTCCAGAAGACGGGAATGGATGTAGAATATATCCCCCGGGTAGGCCTCTCGAGAGGGGGGGCGCCTCAAGAGAAGCGACATCTCACGGTAGGCTTTGGCGTGAACGGAGAGATCGTCGAATATAACCAACGCGTCATCGCCGCGGTCACGAAAGTACTCTCCCATGGTCATGGCCGCGTAGGGGGCGATGTATTGCAGTCCCGGCGTGTCATCTCCTCCGGCGACGACGATGAAGCTATAGTCGAAGGCTTCGTGCTTGCTCAGGTCTTCGGCCAGCCGGGCCACTCCCGAGCTTCTCTGTCCTATCGCGCAGTAGATACAGACTACGTTTTCGCCCTTCTGGTTGATTATGGTATCAAGCGTTATGGCCGTCTTGCCGGTTTGCCTGTCACCCAGGATAAGCTCTCTTTGGCCGCGCCCTATTGGAATCAAGGCGTCTATTACTTTGAGGCCGGTCTGTAGAGGCTTCTCGACGGGCGCCCTGTCCATGATCGCCGGAGCGGACTGCTCTATCGGGCGCCGCTCGGAGACACGCAATCGCCCTTTGCCGTCTCGCGGGCGGCCCAAGGGATCCACAATGCGGCCGATCAGCTTCTCGCCGACCGGCGTGTCGATCACGCGTCCGGTGCCGCGCACCTCGGCGCCTACGTCGATTTCTTCTCCCCTGTCCAGCAATACCAGGCCTACTTCCTCGGGGTCGAGATTGAACACCATTCCGGACTTGCCGCCGAGGAGCTCGACGAGTTCCTCGGAACGGGCTCCGGGCAGGCCGGTCGCCTTCGCGATGCCCTCACCGACGTACGCGATCCGTCCGGTGGGGAGGGCTCTGAGCCGCGGTTCATATTCCTCGCGAACCGCTTCCAGAGCGGAAATCCCGCCGGTCAAGGCGTCCGTCAGATATTTTGCTTCATTGTCGCTCATCATTTGCCTTTTCCGGATTTCATCTTCTCCGCCTCGCCGGGCGCTTTCTCATCGGATTCCCTCGCGCTCTTGGTGACGCGCTCTATTTCATGCTCGAAACGCTCTTCCACGTCGTCGATCAAGCCGGCCGCGCTCCAGCCCAAACGATGCCCGTCGATGTCTATCTCCAGACCCAGTATGAGGTTCTCGTCCGTTTTGAACTCGAGCTCGAGCTCGTCGCGATCAAGAACGCCGATGAGCGCTTCTTCGATCTCGGAGACCAGGTCATCGGACAGCTCGAATGAGGAACGGATCCGCACCGTGGGCTTGTCCGAGTCGACCTTGCCGCGAAGGCCCTCCGTCTCTTCATCGCTGAGCTCATCCAGCCGGCGGGCGAATGCCTCGACGACGCGATCCTGCAATTCGGCGCCGGCCAAGTGGCGCAGAATATCCCCGGTTAGGGCCAGAACCTCGCGGCCGCTCATGACGCGCAACTCGCGCTTGAAATCGTCCTTTTCAGCCTCCAGCGATTCCAGCCAGTCGGAGCGCATCTTCTCCCCTTCCCGACGGGCTTTCTCTCGCGCTCCCTTTTTGATGCGGTCGGCCTCTTCTCGGGCTTCGGCCATGGCCTGGTCGCGCTTCTCGTCTATCTTATCCAGCTCCGCCCGGTATTTCTTCTCAGTCTCTTCGGCCTCGCGATTCTTCTCCTCCGCCTCGTCGAATTGAGCGGCGACTTTCTGTTTCCTCTCCCGCATGGCACGCACTATCTTGTCGAAGAGAAAGTGCTTCAACAACCACAGCAGGATAAGGAAGTTTACAATCTGAGCTATCAGGGTAAACCAGTCGATTTGCACGGGTTAGCCCCCTCCGCCCGCGGTCACGTGATTCCAGAAGGGATTGGCGAAGATCAAGATCATTGCGATGACGAAGCCGTAGATCGCGAAGGATTCGATCATGGCCAAACCCACGTAAAGAGTCCGTGAGATATTGCCCGACTCATCGGGCTGCTGGGCGATGGACTGTAGTGCGCCGGCGACGGCTTTTCCTTGAGCGAAGGCCGGGCCAATGGCGGCGATGGCCATCGTGAAGCCGGCAGTTATGATGGAGACCATTCCGATCACTGTAGTGCCGTCCATAAGCAAGCTCCTCCTTTTCTTGTTCGTTTCCGCTCCGGCGCCTTGGGTTTCGTCGCCCGCCTCCTCGCGGCTCGGCCCCGGAGCGGCGCGCCGCACCCGGGCGTCCGCTCGCCGCCGAATCGCTCGATTTCATGACCCCGGCTTGACTCCTTCTTCTCGGGCCCGGCGGCCCGAGGCGATATACACCGTGGCAAGCACGGCGAAGATGAACGCCTGCACCTGACCGATCAGAAGCTCCAGCGCTCGCAAGGCGACCGGGAAGAAGAGCGGGGTGACCGATAGAAGAATGGCTGCCAGAATCGATCCGCTCGCGACGTTGCCGAACAGCCTCACCGCCAAGGCGATTGTGCGAGATACCTCCGAGATGACGCGAAACGGGAGCATTATGAATACGGGCTCGACGTAGTGTTTGAGGTATTCCTTCAGTCCTTCCTCGGCGATGCCGAAGATGGGCACGGCGCAGAAGACGCACAAGGCCAACGCCCCGGTGGTGGACAGGGAAGAGGTCGGCGCTTCGTAGCCGGGAACGAAGCTCAAGAGATTCGATAGCGCGATGAACAGGTATAGAGTGCCTATGAATCCCAGATACCTGTCCCCTCCGGTATCCGCCAGATCCCTTATCTGTCCTCGAATAAGCGATACGATCACTTCCAAGCGGTTCTGCCAGTCGGTGATCTCCCTGTCGGAGGTCAACTTCCGCGTGGCGAGCCAAGTTGCAATCAGAAGCAGCGCCATTACCACCCAAGTGTAGACAAGAGTGGCGTTTATCTTAAAGAAGCCCCACTGAGCGAATACCTCGGAATCAGGAGTCAAATGCATCGGCTGTCCGCCTTACCGGGGGTCTCTTTTGCCGTCCCAAGGGCACCATGATGACCCTCGCGAGCGCAAAACCGGCCGGCATGATGATGACGTCGGGCCAGCGTCCGCGGCTTATCAGCGCTCCGGCCGCCAACAACCCCGCGGTCCTGACCACGAAGCTCAGGGCGAACCAAAGCGCGCGGCGCTTCATCATCAGGGCGTGCCTCACGGTCAGTTTGAGTCCCGCGAAGAAGAGCACGCCCGCGGCCAAGCCCCCGGCGAAGATCAGTGAATAGCGTAGAATCTCCATCAATTCGTTTCCTCGTCCTCCGTCTCGGCTCCGTCTTCCCCGATCCGGCCTCCCTCGCGGCGCAGCCAATGCCACGCAATCGCCGCGCCGACGGCGACTCCGGCGAAAAGAAGCGTCAGCGTCCAGGAAATCCCTCCTCCGTGTCGCTTGTCCAGCCAGATGCCCACGGCAAGCCCCAGAAGCGTCGGTATGCTGACCGACCACCCTATCATGCCGAACATGCTCAGGCCCAGCCAGGGGTTGATGCGATCCTTGTTCCCGGCCGACCTCTCATGGCGCCTTCCCTTGCGCTCGACGCAACGGGCGAGTTCATCCGCCTTCCTTTCCCCGGAGCTATTCTTCGCCATGTCCGTTGCCGCCTCCCACCCTGCGGATTATGGCGCCCTCCAGCATCGAGAGAACCGATCGGGACTTCCGTTCTTTCTCATCGCGTCGGAGAAACTCCTCCCGCACGGTCCTCCGCAATCGCTCCAGACTGTCTCCCAAGACCCCGTTGACGGCCGCCACGGTGACCTCGGATCCCCTTTTCACAAGGAGGCCGTCGTCCAATGCCATGAAACGCTCCCTGCCGCCGTCGGTACGGACAATCAAAATCCCGGGGACGATATCCGAGATGAAATCCTGATGCCGGGGCTGGATGCCGAAATAGCCGTTCGACCCCTCGGCGGTCATCGCCGCGACCCGGTCATTCCAAAGCACCTTGTGGGGCAGCACCACCTTCAAGCTTATTTTGTCGGTCGCCATGTCTAGTCACCCTGATCGCGATTATCCCGTGCGTCCTCGTCTTTTTCCTTCTTCTTGCCGCCTTTCACCCCAGCTTCGTCAACGGTCCCGATCATGTAGAAGTCTCCTTCGTCGATCCCTTCGTATTCGTCGTTCAATATCCGCTCGCAACCCTCCAGTCCGTCTTCCAGCTCCACCATGCGTCCTTCTTGGCCGGTGAACTGCTCGGTTGTGAAGAAGGGCTGAGTCAGGAATCGCTCCAACTTCCGGGCCCTCCGCACCATTTTTTGATCTTCTCGCGACAGCTCGTCCATGCCCAGCATGGCGATGATGTCTTTCAGCTCTTCGTATTCGGCCAAGGTTCGTCTGATCTCCGCGGCGGTCTTGTAGTGCTTCTCTCCGACGATGTGCGGCGCCAGCATCTTGGAAAAGGACTTCAAGGGGTCCACGGCCGGGTACAGGCCCTGGCCCGCGCGCTTGCGGGATAGGACAATCGAAGCGGAAAGATGCTTGAAGACGTGAACCGCGGCGGGGTCGGTGAAATCGTCGGCCGGGACATAGACGGCTTGAACGGAAGTGATGGCTCCGGCTTCCGTGTTGCAGATGCGCTCCTCGAGCTCGGCCAGCTCCGTCGCGAGCGTCGGCTGATACCCCACCCGCGAGGGCAGGCGACCCAACAGACCGGAGACCTCGGCCCCGGCCTGGACGAAGCGAAAGATGTTGTCCATCAGTATCAAGACGTCCTTGCGCTCGTCGTCCCTGAAATACTCCGCCATCGTCAAAGCGGTATGCCCGACGCGGAATCGAGCGCCGGGCTGCTCGTTCATCTGGCCGAACACCATGACGGTGTTTTCGAGGACGCCTGATTCCTCGGCTTCCCGGTATAGCTCTTCGGCTTCTCTGATTCTCTCGCCTATGCCGCAGAAAATGCTTACGCCCTCGTATTGCCCGACCATGTTGCGAATCACTTCCATAATCAACACCGTCTTGCCCACGCCGGCGCCGCCGAAGAGTCCGGCCTTGCCGCCCTTTTCCAAGGGGGCGAGAATATCTATGACCTTGATGCCGGTAAGAAATATCTCAGTGGAGGTGGATCGGCGTTTGAGAGGAGGGGGCGAGCGGTGGATTGATCTCTTTTCCTCGACCTCGATCTCGTCTTTGCGGTCTATGGTTTTTCCGAATACGTTAAAGACCCTTCCGGTGTTGTCGGAGCCCACCGGCACCTCGAGAGGCCGGCCGGTATCGGTCACGTCCGCGCCGCGACTGAGACCCTCCGTGGGCGTCAAGGCGATGCCCTTGACGGTCTTTTCATCCAGGAGCGTTACGACTTCCAAGGCGATCTCATCGTCATCGCCGGTACGAAGGATGCCGTACATCGCGGGGGCTTCATCGCGGAAGGCGACGTTCACAACGCTGCCGCGTATGGACACCACCCGGCCGATATGGCCGTCGCCGTCATCCCCGCTCTTATGATCGTTGCGACTGCCCGACAAAGAGGCCCCCTTTCGTGGGTGCGGTCCCGCCCGGCCGCCGGCCCGGCGGGGAGGCATGGCTCGGTGCCGAGGTTCCGCCTGTCGCATGACGCTCCGGGCCATGTCTTCCGCACTGAAGGAAGCGCGTACTCCGTACCGGCCATTCTACCAATCCGCGCCGGAATCCTTTGCGACACAATGGGATGCCGTCGCCGTCTAGTCTTTTTTGTAAAGACCCGGAGTCGAAAGCCGGGCCATCCGAACCTCCGAGCACCGGGGTCGGAGGTTGATCGGCAAAGAGAGAAATCCTGCGCAATACCTCCACGAAGAGGTTACACGTTCGGTCCGTGAGGTATGCATCAGGGGTTCTCTCAAATGAGCGTGGGGATTCTCCCCCCGCGAGGCCGGTCGGAATCGGCGGACGAGCGGCTTCCTGGGGTGCGTCCGAAGGTGTTTCTTGGGCCCCCGCGCCCGCTTCGCCGCAGTGGATCTCCGCTCGCTCCTGCGCAAGGGGGCCTTGCGAAACATCCTTCGTCCGTGTTGAGGTTCGCATTGGAGTGCGGCTTCGCCGCAGTGGATCTTCGTTCGCTCCTGCGGAAACGGTCGCTTCGGAAGATCGTTCGCCCGCGAAAGGGGCGCGATTGGCGGTTCGCTGCGGCCGGGCACGCTTCCGGGTTGACAGCCGCGCGGCTGTGAGTTACAAAATACGGTAGGTTGTCTTTGAATCAACGCAACCGCATTCACCAGTGGACTCCCTTTCCACGTCGCGAGTCGCGTCCGCTCAATCGAGGGAGGCTCATCGTGCCCACCTATTCAATTCGCGTAAACGGCGCGCGCCGCTCAATTGAAGTCCCGCCTCAGACTCCGCTTCTGTGGGTGCTTCGAGATCATCTGGGGCTCACGGGAACCAAATACAGCTGCGGGGTCGGACTGTGTGGTTCGTGCACCGTTCTTCTCGACGGAGAAGCCGTAAGAAGCTGCACCATCAGCGTGGAGGACGTGGGTGACCGCGAGGTGACTACGATCGAGGGGTTGTCGCCGGACGGAACGCATCCGCTTCAGCTCGCATGGGAGGCAGAAAAAGTCTCGCAGTGCGGCTATTGCCAGCCGGGACAGATCATGGCCGCGGCCGCGCTTCTAAGGCGCAATCCCAATCCTTCCGACGAGGAGATCGACGAGGCGATGTCGGTGAATCTGTGCCGCTGTGGGACATATCTTAGAATCCGAAAAGCGATCAGGCGGGGAGCCGGAGGGGGTTGACATGAATAGCATTCAACGCATGAGCCGTCGCGAGTTCCTCGCCGTTACGGGAGTGGCCGGAACGGGGCTCATCCTGGGTGTTGCGTGCCCGATTCGCGATACGGCCGGCGCGGCCGCCGAGGCCGCCGTCTTCTCACCCGACGTTTTCCTTCAGATAGCGTCGGACGGAAAGGCTACGATTTGGGTCTCCCGTTCTGAAATGGGCCAAGGAGTCAGGACCGGCCTTCCTATGATCGTAGCGGAAGAGGCCGGCATACCCTGGGAAAACGTCGCCATCAAGCAGGCCCCGGGCGCCAATGACGGACGCTTTGGACCGCAACTTACGGGCGGCAGTTTGAGCGTGCGCCTTCTCTACGACCGCTTGCGACGGGTCGGCGCCGTCGCGAGGGATGCGCTGACGGCGGCCGCTGCGGCCGAGTGGGGCGTCGCTCCGGAGGAGTGCTCCGCCGGCCTGGGCAAGGTGAGACATGAGGCGACCGGGCGCCGATTGACCTACGGTGAGCTTGTCGAGAAGGCGGCCTCTCTGCCCATTCCAGACGCGGAGAACGTGCCGCTCAAGGATGCGGAGGATTTCGATCTTATCGGGACGTCCGTGGGCCGCGTCGATGAGCGGGATTACATACGGGGTAAAGCCGTTTTCGGGCTCGATCATGTTGAAGACGGAATGCTTTACGCGGCGGTTAGTCGCTGCCCGGTCGTCGGAGGCCGGATCAAGAGCATAGACGCGGGGGAGGCCAAGAAATTCCCTGGAGTTCGAGAGATCATTGAGGTCGAAGGAGTGGAGGACCCTTTCTACATGGCGGCGGGAGTGGCCGTCATAGCGGATGACACCTGGTCGGCGCTGGAAGGACGACGCCTCTTGAAAGTAGAGTGGGACTTCGGGGAAAACGGCGACGCGAGCACCGAGGCGCTAAGGAAGGAGCTCGCGGAAAGGGCGGAGACGCCCGGTGAGGTCTTACGAGACGACGGAGACACGGAGGGGGCGTTTGCCTCTTCCGCGGAGACGATAGAGGCCAAATACGAGCTCCCATTCTTGGCTCACGCGACTATGGAGCCGATGAACTGCACCGCGCGGGTAGGCGGCGGGTCTTGCGATATATGGTCGCCCACTCAGAATCCGCAGTCGGTACAAAGGGCGGTCTCAGGAGTGCTGGGCCTTCCCGAAGACAAGGTAAACGTGCACGTGACGCTTCTGGGAGGCGGCTTCGGTCGGAGACTCTACCCCGACGCGGAGATCGAAGCGGTAAAGATCGCGCGACGGATGGATGCTCCGGTCAAGGTCGTTTGGACACGAGAAGACGACCTTCGCTGGGACCGCTATCGACCGGCGAGCCTCCACGTGCTTCGCGGAGGGATCGACGACAAGGGTGTGCCGACGGCCTGGCGGTGGCACATCCTCAACACTTATACCGGACGTTTTGTTGAGGACGACTTCCCGGCGTTCGCCGTCAAGAACTACCACGTGGAGTACACTCATGTGCCGTTTGCTTTGCCTAGAGGCGCGTGGCGGGGGACCGTGAACTCTCAGAATCCCTTCGTGGTTCATAGTTTTCTGGATGAGCTGGCGGCCGCGGGGAATCAGGATCCGATGGAGCTCCGCCTCAAGCTTGTCCGGGGCGCCGACCGTCCCGAAGGCGGGGAGGACAGGTACGGCTCGCGCAGGATGATCCGTGTGATCGAGACGGCGGCTGAGAAGTCCGGGTGGGGCGGGGGGCTCCCTCAGGGGGTAGGGCGCGGGACCGCGTTCTTCTTCGGCTACGAATCCTACTGCGCCCAAGTGGCGGAGGTTGAGGTGGTGAACGGTCGGCCCCGGGTGCGCCGTGTCGTATGCGTAGTGGATTGCGGGGAGGTCGTAAACCCGGATCTGGTCGAGGCGCAGTGCGAAGGGGGCATCGCCTTCGCGTTGAGCGCGGCTCTCAAGCAAGAGATCAGCGTCTCAAACGGCAGAGTCGTTGAGGGCAACTTCGACGACTACCCGATGATCGAGATCGGCGAGATGCCGGAAGTGGAAAGCCACATAGTCGCGAGTCGTGAAGCGCCGGGAGGCATGGGCGAGGTCCCGCTTCCGCCGCTATTCGCGGCGGTGACGAACGCGATATACGACGCGACCGGCGTGCGCGTGCGGAAGCTCCCTGTCGGGACGGTCCGAAAGGGGTAGCGCGGTCGCCCGAGGGCGCCGGTCGGGGCTCGCGGGCTAGTCGCGGAGCGGGGGTCCCGCCGTCTTGTAGTAAACCTTATAGGCCCCATCTCTTTTGTCTTGGAAGATGACGTGAACGCTTCCATCGTCCCCGGCCGCCAAGGATACGAAGTACGTGGCGACGGAGGAATTGGTCAGTCTCTCGGCCGGCTCCCAGCCGTCTCCCGCCCTGCGGCGATACACCGCCTCGGTAGGTCCCCATTCGTCGTCGTACCAGGCGGCGTGGACCGTCATATCCGGTCCCACGTCCACGACCGGCCTGTATGCCTTTGACGTCCCATCCGTCAGAAGCACGTCTCTGCTCCATTTGCCCGACCTGCGCTCCATGTAGCAGACGGCGGGCGAATCGGCCCTGTGATCCTCCCAGACGACGTGGACTCCGCCGTCGGCGTCCGTCGCTACGGAAGGCCTGTTGGCCGAGTAGTCATCTTTGCTCAGAGCCTTCGCCTTCAGCCAGCCGGCGCCGGACTTCTCTCTGTAGACGATCTTCCTTGTCTCTCCATCGGACTCGGTCCAGACAGCGTGGAGTCGGCCCCGCGGACCGACGGTCAGGGAAGGGGCCACGGCGTTGGCCTTCGGATCGCTGAGGGTCAGGGGGACGGACCACTCCGAACCCGGACGGTTTGCGTACATTACGCTGGAGGCCTCCCCGCGGCGATTCTCCCAAACAAGATGCAGCGTTCCGTCTTCCGAAAAAGACGGGCAGGGCGCCAATGAGAAGGTCGAATCCGAGGTCACGGTCTCCGGCTCGGCCCAGGCCCCGTCAATCCGTTTACACATGAAGAGATCGTAGTTGCTCGACCAGCCCTCGCACCACACTATGCCCACTTCGCCCGAAGGGCCAAGAGCCAATGCGGGAGCATCAGAGATTGTGGGTGCTTCGCTGTTGCTTATCTGTTCGAGATCTTCCCATGAGCCGGCTCGGCTCAGTCTGTAGTAGACGTTGTACACCGGCCCGTTGTTCCCGGTGAAAACCACGTGGACGTTGCCCGAGTCGTCAACCGCAACCGACCTTACGTTGTTGACGGTGACCATGGCGGCGGTGAACTCTCCGCTTATGTCTTGGTCCTCCGTCCATATTGGCTCCGGCCGATTCGTAGAAGAGCTCGTGGAAAGTGCTAGAAAGAACAGACAGAGCATCAACGGGAGCCCTCTCAAAGGGCAGAAAGCTTCCGCTGTGCGAAGGACCCATCGAGTCGGCGAGGCGTCTCCTTGTTGGCCTCTTCTTCGACGGCGTGCTCGATCCGACCGCCCAGAGGAGGAGAAACGAGGATAGGGAAGGCGTTCCCCCGGCCGGCCTAGATCCTCCCGCCCGGCGAAGACGCGGGATGCGGCAGAGCCTATTCGGCGGGACAAGGTTCTCTTCCTGTGTTCGGAGTCCGTTTCGCAGTCTCCCGTGTTATGGCGTACGCAGTTCATTCGAAACGAATACAAACCAGCGGCGGCGGGGGAGGAGTCCCGCCGCCACCGTTTGGCTGGTTAAGAAGTCTGAAATCTGCGCGAGCTAAGCCGCTTCGCGCGCCATCCTCCGCCGTCTGACTATCAGGTACATCGAAAGCGCCAAGACCGCGAGAACGAGCAGTATCATTCCCAGATTCGTAACCGAAGACGCGCCGTCCTCCTGGAAGGTTCCGCCCGTGCTCTCCTCGCTCGTAGGAGACGTATAGTCGCCCACGTTGCCTACGACCACGGTCTGCCCCTGAGGATCGTGTACCACTTCAAAGTCGCATGACGCGCTGTTAGGAGCGGGATTGACGAAGCTCCATCCGGCGCCTACACACGCTACGTCTCCCGGATTGAGCGTGGTGCTCACAAGATCGCCGTCAACCCCTATGTTGATTGGGTCGCCGTGCGGTCCCGTGATGAACGGCCCTTCCGTTATGTGGATTGGATGAGTGCCGTCGTTCTTCACGCAAATGTCGAAGCTCCCCGAATGGCCGTAGTGCGTGGGAGGCGGATCCTGGTAAACGGTCGCGCTCTTGTTGCACGTCGGAAGCGGAATGGGGGCCGGCGGATTGCCCGGATCGTGCGGCGGAAGGGGTCCGTGAGGTGAATGATGCCACTGGAGCAGCCAGTCCTCGGTTTCGCCGTACTGAAACCCCGGCGGCCAGCTTCCGTCCCAACCGTTGGGCGTGTTGGCCGAAACCGGAGCGTCGCTGACGGTTACCCGCAGCCAGTGCATTCCGCTGAAGTCATTTACAAAAGTAAATCCGCCGATGCAATAGTACAGAGTCAAACCCGGCTGCCAGTAAACTGTGTAGTTACGGACGACCCACTCACCCGGCTGGTCACACCAAGTCCCGTCCGAGTTGGCGTCGAGCACCACGTTCAAGTATCGAGGAATGTTCGGTGCGGCCGGGGCCAGCGTCACCGGAACGTATACCCATCCCGTCCACAACCCGGGGGCGTTCGAAGCGAAGATGACCGGAGCTCCGTCGTCGGCGTCAAGGTCCGGCACCAGAGCATCGGCTTCCGCCGTCGAGGTCCAGCCGACGTAACAATCGGTCAGATTAATGTGGTGAGGACCGCCGCTTGCGAACAGAGATGGAAACGTCGGATCAGGAGCGTCTCCGTAGTCGGCCAACGGCTGGCCGAATGCCGCGGCGGAGACGAACAAAAGAGAAAAGCAGCCTACGGCGGCCGCCCAAAGCTTCTTCTTCATGTTGACCTCCCCTATGCGCTAAGAGCCCACTGCTGATTTTCCTTGGCACGCGGAAGAACGCTCCCGCGATTCGGGTTCCGTGCGGAGCGGCCCGCCGGCCCCGATTCGCAGCGGTCAAGCGCACCCGCTCGGGCTCTCCAATCGGGTCGCGTGCCGAACGCGGTGTTCCGCATGCCGGGATTCAACACAATACCTGGTCCCTGTGATTATCACCCCCCCTGGAAGCCGGCGGAAAGGCCCGTGCCGTTCACCGACGGCAACGCAAAAAGCCGCCCCACCATATCCTAGTAGAACGGCAGACGAAGACCGTTAGTTGAGCCTAAATGCAAATCTGCCCCTGCGCCGGCAGGGTGAGCCCCGACGGTTGGTAGGGCGGACCGGTAGATGTCTTCTCCCCGGTTGTCCCAGTGAGAACACAAAGAACGTTGGCACCGCATGGCCGCCATGTATCCCCGCAGGTGAAATAAGCCCGACCCCGCAACACAACCAACGTGATTTTAGCATCTTACAGCGTGGAAGTCAACAAAAATCCGAGTTCCGGCGGGAATGGGAATAGACATGGTGACCCACCTGGAGGGTCCGGGTTGAGGAAGCTCCTGTCTTTCTCCCCTGCGGTGCGGGGGAGACTGAAGGAGCCGGCCGGGGCGGGGACCGGACGGAGACGGGGCAGACCAAAACCGCCTGATCCGGCTCCGGAGGCTATTGAGCGGCCAGGGACCGCGAACCGGCAACCGGCCTACGTACGGGCTCCGAGCGCGCCTATGGCGGGCCCGCGCAGGGCCGCAAACGCAGACGGGTCGCATCCAGGGGGGGCTAACAGGCGACCTCGGCCCCCTGCGCCGTCGGGCCCCCCGTCCCAGGGGAAATCCCCCAACAATCAATCAGTACCGCTCCGGCCCCTGAATCTGCCGAACTCCCATAGCTGCACATGAGGAAGTCGCTGAGAATTACGCTATGTAGACGTGCTTCGATCGCACGGCGGACGACAACCGCCGCCATAACCGGAAGTCATTGAAAAAGGAGGATCGTCGTGAAAGTGGAAGATATCATGACCTCTGACGTAAAACTGGCGCACAAGGGCATGACGGTGCTCGAGGCTGCGCAGATCATGGGCGACAGTGACGTCGGCGGAATGCCCGTCGTTCAAGACGAGGACATCGTGGGCTTCGTTACGGACAGAGACATCGTTCTCAGAGCCGTAGCTCCCGGTTTGGACCTCAGGAACACCACCGTCGGCGACGTCATGAGCACCGGCGCGCACACGCTCAAGGTCGACCAGGACGTGGTCGAAGCCGCGCGAATCATGAAAGAGAACGCGGTCCGTCGGATGATAGTGACGAACAAAGACGATAAGATCGCCGGCATTCTCTCGCTGGGAGACCTGGCTACCCGCACCGACGGGGAAGTGGAGGCCGGCCGGGTGTTGGGCGAGATCTCATCCGCAAGGCCTAGCGAGTAGCCGGCCTGCGGGGACGTCCAATGCGGAAACGCCCTTGGCGGACGGGTTGAAGCCGGTCTTAACGATCGACGTCTGGGAACACGCGTACTATCTGGACTACCAGAACAGGCGCCCCGACTTCGTCCGGGCCGTGCTCGACAACCTTGTCAATTGGGAGTTCGTCGCCTCTCAACTCTAGAGGCTCACTGATATCATCGCGGGTTCGGCGGCTCGCGCCACCCCAGGTCAATGCCCGTACCGTGAACCACCGCCGGGTCGCCGAACCCTTCTCCCTCAGACCGGGCCGGGGGGCCGAAATGTCCGCGCGATCGATCTTGATGGCTGGTGGTCTTTCCCTCCGTGTGTTGTGCGCATCGCTGTGCGCGGCCGCGACGTTGCTGTCGGCCACAGCCGACTCCGACGCGCAGTACTTCGGGAGAAACAAGGTCAAGTACGAGACCTTCGACTTCAAAGAGCTGCGTACGGCACACTTCGACGTCTACTACTACCCGGCCGAGGAGTCGGCCGCGATAAACGGGGGACATTTCAGGTTTCTAATACTAAACGGATGGTAGTCCGAGTACCGACCTTCAAGGGGGTGTATAGTATGGAGATGCCGCTTGAACTGTGCTATCGAGACGTGGAGAAGACCGAAACGCTGGAGTCACACGTCCGGGAGAAGGCCGCCAAGATTGAGAAACTGCACGGCAACGTTATAAGCTGCCAGGTGGCCCTTGAGAGGCCTCACAGAAGCCGTACCGTGGGGAACCCTTACAGGGTGCGCGTCGTGGTCAGGGTCCCTCCCGAGCAAGAAATCGTCATTGCAAGGAACCCGGGCGAGCCGGCCGGGGACGACACCGTGACCGGGGCAGTAAACGAGGTTTTCGAAACTGTGTATCGTCGTTTGAGGAAGCTCGGTGAAATTCAGAGGCGTGAGGTGAAGAGGCACCTTCAGCAGGAGGCCAACGCAGTTGTCGCGAAGGTCTTTGAGGACAGGGGCTATGGTTTTCTTGAGAGCGTCGACGGGCGTGAAGTGTATTTTCACGAGAACAGCGTACTTGAGGATAAGTTCAAAGGGTTGAAACAGGGCGACACGGTTCGCTACGTAGAGCAGGAGGGCGAGAAGGGCCCGCAGGCGAGCACGGTCCGGGTGGTGAATCGAAGAAGATTGTAGAGGCGCCCACCGGGCGCCGAATATGAGGAGGTTGCAAATGCCCGTACGAAGAGCATCGGCGGAGTGGACGGGGAACTTGAAAAGCGGTGCCGGAAAGGTGAAGCTCGAGCGGAGCAAGATCGAAGCCGGGTATTCCGCGGGGTCGAGATTCGACGAAGCGGACGGAACGAATCCCGAGGAGCTGATAGGGGCGGCTCACGCGGGATGCTTCTCCATGGCGTTGGCGGATCTCTTGGAAGACGCGGGGTACGAGCCCGAATGGATACGCACGACGGCGGACGTAGAGCTGAAGAAGACCGGGGAGAAGGAGTTTGAGATAAGCCGGATCACTCTGAAAACGGAAGCGCGGGCGCCCGGCGTTGACAAGGACGCCTTCGTGGAAATCGCGAACAAGGCGAAAGAGGGGTGCCCGGTGTCAAAGGCCCTGAAGGGGGTCGAGATATCGCTGGAGGCCGAACCGGCCGAAGGATAACATCCGCGGCGTCCGGGGCCGCGGGAATGAAAGCGCAAGCGGCTTCGATTGGTCGTTCTATGTCGACTTCCACACAGGTTTTCGTTGAGGGACGCGATTCTTCGCCTTTTATTGGGTTCCGGATCGGCGAGCGTGAAAGCCATGATAATCGGTCGCGCCCGTCCGAGTATCCCTTGGGAGGTAAACCTGTCTGAGCCCGAGCCCAGGCTGTTTTCGATCAGTCGAGGCTGATTCATGGAACTGCTTTATATATTGCTCGTGATCCTCGTGGTCGCTCGAGCCTTCGCGGAGCTTGCCGTGCGTGTCGGCCAGCCTTCGCTGGTCGGCGAGATCGTGGCCGGCATCCTCCTCGGCATTCTCCTCAAGCACTACTCGGGGGCCTTTCCCGCCCTAGAGAGCTTAACCGAAGATCGAGTATTCATCGCGATAACCGACCTCGGCATCTTCTTTCTGATGCTTCTGGGGGGCCTGGAGTTGCGCCCGAAAGCCATTGCCGGGGCCTCCAAGGGGGCCGCGACGGTGGCGGTGAGCGCGATGGCCCTCCCGTTCTTCATGGGCCTTGCAGTTGCATGGGTCTATCTGCCCGAATCGGAGTACAAGATAGCCCAGGCGGTCTTCGTCGGAACGGGCCTTGCCATAACTGCGGTTCCGATAGCCGTGAAGGTCCTCATGGACTTCGGCAAGTTGGACAGTCCGATGGGAAGAACCGTCATCTCGGCGGCGATCATCGACGACGTGATCAGCCTCGTTCTTCTTGCAATGCTTACGGCGCTCATAAAGACGGGCGCCTTGCCATCGGCCCCCGAAATCCTCCTGCTGATGGGCGAGATCGCGCTCTTCTTTGCGGCGGTAACCGCGGTCGGCCTGTTCATCCTGCCGAAGCTCGCGAAACTGATCATGAGGCGTTTCAGGGTGGACGAGCTTGAGTTCAGCTTCTTGGTGGTCGTGGCGTTGCTTTTCTCCGTTCTCGCGGAGGAGCTGAGCATGCACTTCATACTGGGCGCGTTTGTGGCCGGGTTGTTTTTCAGCAAGCGCACTCTCAATGAGCGCGTGTATGAAGACGTGAAAAAGAAGACATCGGCGATTACCACGGGTTTCTTGGCGCCGATCTTCTTCGCATCAATAGGGCTGCATCTTGACCTCGGCGCGGTCGGGGGAATACCCGGCTTTCTCGCCCTGCTCATATTCATAGCTTTCGCGAGCAAGCTGGTGGGGGCCTACGTGCCGGCGACGTTGATCGGCTTCCCGCGAAGGGAGGCCCTCTCAATCGGCGTCGCGATGAGCGCGAGGGGCGCCGTGGAGCTGGTCATAGCGGGCATAGCCTTGCGCTGGGGTCTGTTCACGAAACCGGAGCCGCGGCCGCCCATCGTCGAATACATGTTCTCGGCGATCGTGATAGTGGCGATCGTAACGACCCTGGTCGTGCCGGTCGCGCTCAGGCCTCTGCTCAAAGAGCCGAGCGCGAGCGGCGGAGACTCCGGCCGTGCGGATGAGCCGATGTAGGTGGGTGTCATCCTCAGCGGACCAATGCCCCCGGAGGCCTATCCCGGGTCGTGCGGCGAGTCCACGACGTAAATCTGACTGCCACGGTTCCTTCCCTCCTGCGCGGAGGTACGCCGCGCGCGTCGCGCGACGAAACCCCGTCTCGGGCTTGGTGCGAGACCGGCCCGATCGATAGTGTCATGAGTTGAGAGTTCATCGCCTTGTCGCGGCGCCATTCTTCTCATCAGATCAAGAGACTTCCAACTCAAGCACACTAGATTCGATAGACGTAATGACCGACAAGGGCCACTAGCAACCCCAACAAAAGGACCCAGAAGAACACGCCGACCGCGACGTGAGTCGCCTCGGGTTCAGACACGGCTTCGCCTCGCTCCAGGACGTCCGTTCCCGGCCGCCGGGGCCTTGGGGGAACCGTCGCCGCTATTATGAGCGCGATCAGGAATCCGAATACCAAGAACGGGAGCCAGGTTACCCCCCAAATGGACGGCCCGAAGGGCCTAATCCACACGCCGGCCGCCCAGGAGAAGAGAAAAATGGCCAAGAAAGCCCAGAAGAACCCCTTCCATGGGCTGCGTCCCATTATCACAAAAAAGACGAGCCCTATGAGAAGAGCCACTACCAGGGCCACAAACAGATCAGCTACGAACATGGTCTTCACCTCCTGAAAAGGTTCCGGGCCGGTTCCGGTTCAATCGAGAAGCGCCGCGCAAGCTAGCTCATTACCTTCTTCTTCGTTTCCTTGATCATTCGTTCGAGTTCCTTCAAGTCCTTCTCGATCTCGGACTTCGCTTGCTCTTTCTGTTCCTCGGCGAGGTCCTTGAATTCGGCCGCCCTTCGGTTCAGGTCCTTCTGAGCCTCCTCGAGCCCTTGCAGCTCTTCTCCGAGCTCTTGACGCATTTCTTCGCCCATCTCTTCGCCCGCTCGGTCGAGTTCCGCTTTGAATTCGTTGATCTCCTTGCCCAAATCCTGCATCTGACGGTTCACGGCCATGACAAAGTCCTCCTGCGCGGCCTCTTCCGCGCTTTTCGCATCGGCCTTCATTTCGTCGGCCTTTTCTTCTTCGGCGCTTTGTTGCCCGCAGCCGGCAAGGCTCGCCGCCATCAGAAAGACCAGGCCGATTGACGCGATCCTGTTCATCGGGCCACCTCCTGTCGGTCAATTCTCTTCGGCCGCCACGCGGCCTTCAGGGTAATTCCGCTTCGTCCGTCCAGGATGCGCCTTCGTAAACCGTTGTTACAGAGGGAACTTCCGGTTTCAAACATGGGTTACTGCCCCGTTGCCTCGTGGGGGCTCTCCCGATGTGGGCCGCGCCCTACCGCGACCGCTTTTCTTCCCCGGAGGGGGAAGTCTCACGGTCTTTGTCCGTTTTCTCGTCTTCATCCCGGTCGAGTCGGAGAAGCCTCGCGTTTATTGCCACGATGACCGTTGAAACCGCCATGAGGGCGGCACCCGCCGCCGGTGATAGAATCACGCCGACCCCGTACAGGACTCCCGCGGCCAAAGGGATTGCGACTACGTTGTAACCCGTGGCCCAAATGAGGTTCTGGACCATCTTGCCGTACGTCGCCCTGGAGAGCCGCATGATCGCTGTGGCGTCCCGGGGGTCGGAGCGGACCAGCACCACGTCCGCGGACTCGATCGCCACCTCTGTGCCGGCCCCGATGGCGATCCCCATGTCCGACTGGGTGAGCGCGGGCGCGTCGTTTACGCCGTCGCCCGTCATGGCGACGATCAGCCCGCGTTCCTGGATCTCCTTGACCTTCTCGGCCTTCTTATCCGGGAGTACCTCGGCGAAGTAGTCGTCCAGGTTCAACTCACCCGCAACCCACTTGGCAACGGCTTCGCCGTCCCCGGTTATCATCATGGTCTTGATGCCCATTTTCTTCAGGCGATCCAAGGCCTCACGCGATTCGGGACGCACTACGTCGGCTAGCGCAATGGCTCCTATGACCGACCCGTCCGCTATTACGTACACGATCGTTTTGCCCTGCTCGGCCTGCTGCTTCGTCTTGGATTCGTCGGCTTGAAGGCCGTTCTCCTCCAAGTAGCTTGGGCTGACCACCTTGACGTCTTTGCCGTTCACCGAGCCTTTCGCCCCCTTGCCCGGAATCGCTTCGAAGTCCTTGGGAGACCCGACGTCTATGTCTCTTTCTTCCGCGCCCCGAACAATGCCTGCGGCGATGGGATGCTCCGAGCGGCTTTCAAGCGACGCCGCCAGCCCCAGAAGCTCTTTCTCGTTCGTGTCTCCGAGCGGTATGACGTCGGTGACCCCGAACTCGCCCTTTGTGAGTGTGCCCGTTTTGTCAAAAAGCATCGCGTTGACGTTTCGGGCGCGCTCGAAAGCGCTTCGGTCTCGGATGAGAAGTCCGGCCTTCGCGGCTATGGCTGTTGAGACGGCAACGGCCAGGGGGATCGCCAACCCCAGAGCGTGCGGACAAGTGATTACCATTACCGTCACCGACCGTTCCAGGGCGAAGACGAACTCCCTGCCGAAAGAGAGCCAGACGATGAGCGTCACCGCTCCGACAGAGATCGCGATGATGGTCAGCCATAGCGCGGCACGGTCCGCGAGGTCCTGCGTCTTCGAGCGCGACTCCTGCGCCCTGCGAACCATCTCGACGACTTGGGAAAGATAGGTCTCATCCCCGGTCTTCTTGACCCGCACTGTGACTGCCGACTCGCCGTTTACGGCGCCTCCGATGACCTCGTCTCCCTCGCCCTTTTCCGCGGGTTTGCTCTCGCCGGTGAGCATGGCCTCGTTGACCGAGGTGCGGCCTTCGGTGATTTCTCCGTCGATGGGGAATTTCTCGCCGGGCTTCACCACGACTTTGTCGTCACGCTTGAGCTCGCTGACCGGAACGTCCTCGGTGGCTCCGCCGTCTTTAAGCCGGTGGGCTTCGGAGGGCATGAGCTTGACCAGGGACTCGAGGGCGCCGGAGGCGCCCATGACCGCGCGCATCTCGATCCAATGGCCCAACAGCATGACGTCTATCAGGGTCGCCAGCTCCCAGAAAAAGACCTTTCCCGTGAGGCCGAATACGACCGCCGAGCTATAGCCGTAGGCGACCGTGACGGCGAGGCCGATCAAGGTCATCATGCCGGGATTCTTCTCGCCCAGCTCCTCCACGAGACCTTTGAGGAAGGGCCAACCGCCGTATATGAAAATGACGGTGGCCAGCGCCCACTGGACGTAGGAGTCTCCCGGGAAGCGAAGCGCGTCCCGCACTCCCAGGAGGTCTTGTATCAAGGGGGCCAGGAATAGGACCGGCACGGTCAGGGCCGTCGAGATCCAGAAGCGCCTGCGGAAGTCGGCGACCATGTGCTCATGGTGCTCTCTGTGATTCCCGTGATCGCCGTGGCCGTTCCCGTGGCCTCCATGGCCGCCGGTCTTATCGGCCGAGTGGCCGCCGTGGTCTTTTTGTTGGGCGTGATCTGTTTCCAAACTTGGCATATCGCTCCTCGACTAAGGCCCCTCCCTTGCTATCCGTTCGGCCTCTTTCACCATCTAACCGTAGGAGTAAACTCGGCGGCCGGAAACCGGGGTCTTTCCCATACCGGGGTCGGGAGATGCCCAGACGGATATGGGGGGATTCCCGGGAGGATCGGCGGGTGAGGCGGCTAGGCCTTCACCGCCCCGGCCGTAAGGCCGTGGACGAAATAGCGCTGGAACAATAGAAAAAGGACGACCACCGGGAGCGATCCCAACACCGAGGCCGCGAACAGGGCCCCGTAGTTCGTCCCCGAGAGCGGGTCTCCCACCACCTGGAAAAGAGCCACAGTGAAAGGCATCTTGGCCGGTTCGAACATGAGCGTGATGGGCACGAGAAACTCGATCCAGGAGAACATGAAGACAAAGAGCCCCGATGCTATCATTCCCGGCCAGGCCAGCGGAAGAACGATCTTGTGTATGATCTGCCGCGGACGGAGTCCGTCGACCTGCGCCGATTCGATGATGTCCTGCGGGATCCTCTCGAAGAACCCCTTTAAGATCCAAATCGTCAGAGGGGTGGTGCGCGCCGCTAGGATAAGTCCCACGCCCAGACGAGAGTCAATCAGCCCCAGGGACTTGGTGATCTGAAACAGCGGAACCAGAGAGGCCATGCCCGGTATCATCTGGGTGCCCAGCAAAGCGAGCATGATCACGGCCGTGAACCTGATGCGCAGTTTGGCCAACGCGTAAGCCGCCGGTATGCCGACAATGAAATTCGCCGCCAGTGAGATGATCGCGATTACCAGACTGTTGCCTATTGATCCGAGGATGCCCAGATCCTTTACGGCGAATACATAGTGATCGGTCGTGGGACCGACCCACAAGGGCGGGGGAAACGCATATAGATGCTGCGCCGGACGGAACGAGACAAGAAGAAGCCAAACCAGGGGCAGCAGCGCCCATGCGGTGAAGAGAAGCAGGAATATCAGATATCTTATGCGGATCTTCTGATCCATGTCAATACCTCTGCTCCGTCAGAACGGCCCGCCCGAAGATCCGTAGATAGGCGACGGTAAGAACTATGTTTACGGCGAAAAGGACGACGGATATCGCCGATCCATAGCCGAGGTTGTAGTCTCGGAAGGCCTGTTTCCACATGAAAAGCCCCAGCACCTCGGTCGAGTGGGAAGGCCCTCCGAAAGTGAGAACGAAGATTATTCCGAATGTATTGACGGTGAATAGCGTTATGTACACGAGATCGAGGAAAGTGACGTATTTCAATGAGGGAACGGTTATGTGACGAAAGAGAAACCACCTGCCGCCGCCGTCCACTCGCCCGGACTCATACCATTCGTCGGGGATGCTCTTCAGCGAAGCCTCGAAGAGAAGGAGGCTGAACGTGGTTCCCCACCAGACGTTCGCCGCAATCACGGCGGGCATGGCCCAATCGAGGAGCCATGCCTGAGGCTCCCCGCCCATCAGAGTGAGTATGGCGTTGGCCACCCCGAACTCCGAGTCGAGTATTCTCATCCACAGGATGCCCACGACCAGCTCGGAGAAGGCGAAGGGGAGGATTATCGCGCTGCGGAAATACCGTACCCCTCGGAACCGGGTGCTGTTCAAGATAAGCGCGCCCGTCATGCCCATTACGAATTGGAGCAGGACGCTGCCCCCGGCGAAGAGCGCGGTCGCCTTGAGCGCCTGATAGAGAACGGGATCCGAGAAGAGCCTCCTGAAATTGTCGAGACCCACCCAGTCGAAGCTCTGCTCCAGAAGGCTCATGTCGGTGAAGCTCATCCAGAGCGCCTGGAACACTGGGTAAACCGCGAAGGTTCCCAGAAGAGCGACGGCCGGCAGGAGATAAATATACTTTCTCATTGAACGGATCCCGTTGGAAATCGATGCGATCGCGGGTTTTGTCCGCGGCCGCGACGGTCCCGTACCGGCGACAAGGCCTTCGCCTCACGGCCGCGTGGATTACCTCAATCCGCCATGAGGGCTCGGGCGTCGCGGGCAGCTTCCGCCGCCGCTACCTCGGCCTCGGCGTTGCCGCCGGCCGCGCGCTCTATCATCTCCTGGATAAGGTCCGAGAGCTCGGAGTACTCGGCGAAGCTGGGTCTGGCCCGGGCCTTATACAAGTACTCGGTGGTTGCCGCGATGAAAGGGTACTTCTCTTCGTCTATGTCGGCCGCTACGGACTTCCGCGGCGGATGTTGATATGACTCGAGCAGAAAGCTCTTCTGTATCTCGGGACTCACGGCGAGCTTGACGATCTCCATGGCCAAATCCTTGTGATCGGACAGCGCATAGATCACGTAGCACATGCCGCCGGCGGTGGTGGAGGGAGTCCCGCCGGGTGGAGCCGGGATCAGCGTGAAGCCCGCCCGCCGCATGAACTCGTCGTTCGACCATCCGGCTATCTCCTGGATCATTCGCTTCTCGTAGCTGCCCCCGAAGGCCAACGCCGCTTTGCCGGTCGCGAAAAGCTGCGCGGGTCGGTTCCAATCGAAAGAAATCGCTTCGTCGCTTACAAGCTCGTGCTCTTCAACCAGGCTCCGGATGAATTTCAAGGTCTCGACGTTGGCCGGCGAGTCTACGGCCAGCGAATCGCCTTCGAAGATGCCCCCTTCGTTCGACCAGAACAGGGGCAGAAGCTCGTACACCAGAGTCTCTCTGGCTTTGCGGCCCAGGGGAAGCGCCAGAGGGTAGAGACCGCTGTCGTATTTCTCGCGAATCTCCGGCTTCTTGAAATGCTCTCCGACCTCGACCAACTCCGCCCATGTCTCAGGCGGATCGAGACCCTCGCTCTCCAACCAGTCTTTGCGGTGCCAGAGCAGCGCCATGTCCGTCTGTGTCCGGACGCCCCAAAGGCGGCCGTCGATGATTTCTCCCTGCTGAAACACTTGGAAGAAATCCTTCTTGTAGTCGTTTGCGAACCATTCGTGATCGAGTGAATCCAGAGGCGCGAGGTGGCGCGTTTCCACGAAGGACGCGAGCCAGACGTAGTCTATCAACGATATGTCGGGCGGGCGCCCGGCGCCCGCCGCCGTCATGAGCTTGTTCTTGAGCTGCGGATATCCGATTATGAGCTGATTCAACTTCACGGCTTGATCGGGATGCTCGGAGTTCCACTTCTCCACCGCGTCCTCGATGTTCTTGGACCAACGCGGCTGGTTGATGACCGTTATGGTAACTACGTCGTCGTCTCCGCCGCCGCAGCCCCAAATCAGGCCTCCCGCCGCCGGCACGAACACGGCAATCATAACGTGCAGGTATCGTTTCAAGCTCATGCCTGATAGTTCTCCTTCCGGGCTTCGATTTTCTCGCCCTTGGCCCACAGGCATCTGCCGTCCTCGGGGGAGAAAAGATACACACGATCCCCGGGGACCGTTATCTCCACCTCCTCCTTGTCCTCCAGCTTCTGCCAATCGTCCACCCGGGCCACCATCTCCTCGTCGAACAGCTTGAAGTAGAGAAACCCCTCATGGCCGACGGGCTCGAGTCGAGTTATCTCGACCGAGACGCTCGCGTCGGAGGTATCTTCCGCGATCTTTATGGCTTCGGGGCGAATGCCCGCGTGAACCCGCTCGCCGTCCTCGATGCCCGGATCTCCGAGCTCGTCGGCTTTGAGAGGGAGGGTCCCGTCTTCGCCGGCGATCGCGGGGTTTCCGTCTTCGCCGGCGGCTCTGAACTCGCCTTCGATCACGTTCATCGAGGGAGACCCGATGAACTCCGCGACGAAACGAGTGGCGGGGTAGTCATAAAGCGCCGCGGGCGTGTCTACCTGTTGCACGCGTCCCTTCTTTATGACCGCTATCCTGTCGCCCAAGGTCATCGCCTCGACCTGGTCGTGCGTGACGTATACGAAAGTGGTCTTCACGCGGTCATGTATCTTGGCCAGCTCGCCCCTCATGTCTATCCGAAGCTGCGCGTCCAGGTTGGACAGAGGCTCGTCGAGAAGATAGACTCTCGGGTCGCGAACGACCGCCCGGCCTATGGCCACTCGTTGCGACTCCCCTCCGGACAGCTCCCGGGGCCACCGGTCCAGCAGCTCCGAGATGCCCAGCGTTCGGGCTATTTCGTTGACCCTCTTGTCTATCTCGTTCTTGGCCGTTTTGCGGGCCTTGAGGCCGAAGGCGATGTTGTCGTAGACGGTCTTATGCGGGTACAGGGCGTAACTCTGGAAGACCATCGCGACGTTGCGGTCCCGCGGCTCCAAGCCGAGGACCGACTCACCGTCGAACTCTATGTCGCCCGAGGTCGGCGCGACCAGGCCGGCTATCAACCTCAAGAGCGTTGATTTGCCGCAGCCGGAGGGGCCCACGAAGACGAAAAACTCTCCGTCTTCTATGTCCAGCCCGACCTCGTGAAGGACGTCTTCCGAGTTGAATCGCTTTGTGAGCTTTTTAATGGATATCGCTGCCATAATTGGAGTTATGTTGACTAAGCCATTCCGTAGGTTCCGGCCGATCCGCGATCTGGGCCGGGCCGGGAGCTAAACTGATCTCCTCGACGTCTGCCGGGTAGGCCCGGGTCGATCTCGGGCCCGGGTGCCCCTGAGCGGTCTGCTTGCTTGGCCGCTTGTCGCCCTACCGCCGGCATACGACGCGGCTTGCGGCCAAGCTCATCGCTCTACTCCCGCGGTGATCCGCCGGGACTGTTCCGGCTGGGATCCAAAGGCTCATTCGTACGTACGAGAACGGCTTCCAGAGCGGCCGGCTCTTCGTTTCCTTCAAAGTCAAAGTCATACGAAGTATCGTCGTTGTCAACGGTCAATGTGTCGGCGTCCAGTGTGAAGGCCCCCGAGAAGTCCTCGAGGAAGATAGGGAATCCTTGATTGAAGACTACAGAGAGCGTGTCTCGGTCGACCAGCGCAAGCCTGCCCTCGAACTCCCTGTATATCGGCTCACCGCCCAGCTCTTCGGGGATTCGTGCGTTCCCCATGAACAGACCTTCTTCGTCGGCCTCGAATGTTATGCTGCCGCCCATGTCGATCAGGCTGAGCGAAGTCCCAGGATCGTTCTTCTTCGCCAGCTCGTAGTGAGTGAAGATCCAAGTTCCTTCAAAGTCCTCTATGGCGGGGACATCCGGTTTGAGCGCCACGTCTTGGTCGTCGCATCCCGGCAACAGAACGTTCGCCGCCGAGGCGGCGAGAATCAAGAACGTCAGGGCGGACCTCTTCGGCGATATCATGGTTGACCTCCTCAGTGTTCTTCGAGTCGACGCTACGACGGCTCGGTGTCTTTTCGGCGATGGGCGCGCTCGAACGGCTCCGCCGCGGTGCGCTGGGGCCGCCTGCTCGCTTCGAGGTCCCTCCATGGACCTCATGAATCAAGTATCCGACGGACCGTGAAACTCATCGGAGAGGCGAAGGAGTGCTACCGAGGCTCGGTTCCTCTCGGGCGACCGGCGTTGTTCCGGCCGGCCCCGGTCCGTCGGCCTCCGGCAGAACGCTACTTCCGCAGCCGGAGAGTCCTCGCGTCTTTGGCGACGATCTCCTCTGCTTCATCGCGCAGTGTGTTGAGCTCCGTCGCGTCCTCGGGACTGTGCAGATAGCGGCCGTGCAGCCTGTCGAGCACTCCGGTCGCGATGTCCACGATGATGTCCGCGGCCGGCTCGGGCGGGACGTCCTGTCCTTCTTCAAGGCGTTCCGCCATATAGTCCATCCACTTTCTGCCCTTCTCGGTCTCCCGGAACTGCTCGGTCATCTCGGTCTTCACGAAGCCGGGACTCAACGCGAAAACGCGGATGGAGGCGCCCATCTCATCCAGCTCGACCGCCAGGTTCTCGGTGAAGCGCATGGCCGCGGCCTTGCTCGACGCGTAGGCGGACGCGAACGGGAAGGGCGAGGCGGTCCCTCCGCCCACCATGTTGACGATCCGCCCCCGGTCCCTTTCGATCATGTCGGGAAGGAAAGCCCGGCAGGCCAGAAACACGCCGAATAGATTGACGGTGACGTCGCTCCACCAGTTCTCGGGGTCCGCCTCCCAGGCGGGACCCAGAGAGCCGAGGCGGCCCGCGTCGTTGACCAGGAGATCTATCGCGCCCATTTCGTCTTGAGCGCGATCCGCGAGCTTCATCACTTCCTCGGGCCGGGAGACGTCGGCCGGCATCACAACCGCTTCGCCCGAATCCCTCCTTATTATCTCCTGGGTTTCACGGAGCTCGGACTCCGTTCGGGCGACAAGGGCGACAAAGGATCCCTCCCGAGCCAGACCCACGGCTATGGCGCGGCCTATACCCCTGCCGGCACCCGTGACCACCGCTTTGCTTCTCTCCAGCTTGCCTACCATGTCTTTCACACCCCTTCTTTGTCGCGTTCCTCGTCGGAAGCCCGGCACCTCGAGCTGCGTCGGCGGGCTAGAAGTCCAACGATTCGCGCGCCGCTCGGATTATGCGCTCCTCATCAGGCAAATACGCTTGCTCCCGGGCGAAGTAGGGAACCGTCACGTCGTATCCGCTTACTCTTCCTACCGGGGCCTTGAGATATAGAAAAGACCTCTCCATTATCCTCGCTATGATCTCCGCTCCGGGGCCGAAACTGCGGTGGGCTTCGTGGATGATAACCGCGTGACCCGTTTTTTGGACGGACTTGCCCAGAATCCGATCCTCGAGGGGAGATATCGTCAAAAGATCGATCACGTCCGCCTCGATCCCGTCCTCTTCGGAGAGCTTCTCGGCCGCCGACAGCGTCCGCCGGAGCATGGCTCCGTACGATATCAAGGTCATATCGCCTCCCTCCCTGATCAAACGCGGCTCCCCGATGGGTATGGTCTCCTCCTCTTCCGGGACCTCTTCCTTGAACGCTCGGTAGACGGCTTTGGGCTCGAAGAAGATGACCGGATCGGGATCTCGTATTGCGCTCACCAGGAGAGCGCGCGCGGTTCGGGGACTTGAGGGGATGACCATCTTGAGTCCGGGCGTGTGGGCGTAGAAGGCCTCCTTGCTCTCGGAGTGATGCTCTAGGGCGCGGACCCCCGCGCCGAACGGCATTCGAATCACCATGGGAGCGGTGAACCTCCCTCGCGAGCGCCATCGCATTCTGGCCACGTGCGACTCCACTTGATGCATGGCGAAGTAGAAGAACCCGGAGAACTGTATTTCACAGACGGGACGAAGTCCGTAGACGGCCATTCCCAGCGAAGATCCGACAATCACGGCCTCGGCCAGGGGCGTGTCCATTACCCTTTCCCTGCCGAACTGCTTGAGCAGACCCTTCGTGACGCGAAAGATCCCTTCGTCCACTCCGACGTCCTCGCCGAGAACCAGCACCCTTTCGTCCTTCTCCATCTCCTGCTTGAGGGCGAGGTTGATCGCCTGCACCATGGTCAGATCAGGCACTTTCGTTCTCCTTCCCACCCTTCGTCTTTTGAAAGGATTCGCGCTGGGCCTCGAGATAAGAGGGAGCCTCTTCATAGACGTGGTCGAACATGACTCCCTGATCGCTCAGCTCCTCCATCTTGCTCTGTGCTTCTTTCCACGCTTTTTTGATTTCGTCCGAGATCTCGCCCTCCAGATCTTCGATCTTCTTCTCCGAGAGAAGGTCATGATCCGTGAGATAGCGCTGAAGGCGCCGTATGGGATCTCGCTTCTCCCATTCCTTCACCTCTTCCTCCTCGCGGTATTTCTTGGGGTCGTCGGCCGTGGTGTGGACCTCCATACGATAGGTGACGCACTCGATCAGTGTCGGGCACTTGTCGGCCCGGGCGCGATCAACCGCCTCCTTGGCCGCGCCGTAAACGGCGAAAACGTCGTTGCCGTCCACCTGTATGCCGGGAACTCCGTATGCGATGGCCTTCTGGGCCAGCGTTTTCGATTTGGTTTGTTCTTCTCGCGGGAGGGAAATGGCCCACTGGTTGTTCTGGCAGACGAAGACGGCGGGGACGCAAAAGACGTTGGCGAAGTTCAGAGATTCGTGAAAGTCCCCTTGGGAAGTGGCGCCGTCGCCGAAGAAAGTCATGGCCACCCGCCCGTCGTCCCGATACTTCATGCCGTACGCTATCCCCACGGCGTGGGGAATCTGGCTCGCTACGGGTATGGCTATCGGCAGGTCGTTCTGCCCTTCCGGAATCCTCCCGCCCTCGTTGTAGCCCGCGACGTAAAGGAGGATGCCGGAGAGGGGGGAGCCGCGCCACAATGACGCGCCCGTCTCCCTGAAAGACGGTATCATCCAGTCGTCCTTCTCCAGCGCGGCGACGGCTGCTATCTGCGCCGCCTCCTGTCCTTTCACCGGGGCGAAGGTGCCGATTTGACCCGACCTCTGGAGCTTGAGGAGGCGCTCGTCGAAACGACGGGCGAGTAGCATGGTCCTGTGCATTCGGAGTAGCGTCTCGTCGTCGATCTCCGGCGCCTGCTCTTCGTCGAAGTTGCCGTGCTCGTCGAGGACGGAGGTATAGTACACCTCGCAACTGAGATCTATCTTTTCTTTGGGCACTTCGCTGTTTCTCCTTTTGCTTGTGCTTGCTCGCGCTGCGACGCGCGGAGCTCCGGGCGCTCCGGCCTGTCATGCAGTGAGTCTATTCCGCGCGCGGACTCGGTCATATCCGGGTTTTCTCTCAATTGGGCCGGGGGATTTCCCCCGTCCGAGGATGGGGAATCGGCTCAAGCGCGCCGCGCCTAGCGTAGATCACCCGCCGGCATCGCGGGGCTGACGGCGGGACGGGAGCGCTGGGAGATCTACTTCTCCGCGAGGCGGCGCTTGACCGGAAGGACGCTGTCGGGATTGAGCGATATCGAGTCTATCCCGGCTTCTGCAAGGAACTCGGCGAACTCCGGATAGTCGCTGGGCGCCTGCCCGCAGATCCCCACCACGGCGTCTTTGTCGTGAGCTTTGTCGATCAGCGCTCGGATCATGCGCTTGACGGACTCGTTGCGCTCATCGAAAAGCTCCTCCAGCATAGTGGAGTCGCGGTCGACCCCCAGCAGCAACTGGGTGAGGTCGTTCGAGCCGATTGAGAAGCCGTCGAATCGTTCCGCGAATTCCTCGGCCTGCACTATATTGCTGGGGATCTCCGCCATCACGTACACCTTTAGCTCATCTCGACCCCGCTCCAGCCCATTTTCAGCGAGAATCTCGATCACTCGGTCCGCTTCCTCGAGAGTCCGGCAGAAGGGGATCATCACGATGACGTTCTTCAGCCCCATCCGGTTGCGGACGCGCTCCACGGCCCGACACTCCAGGGCGAAGCCTTCGCGGTAACGGTCGCTGTAGTATCGCGAGGCGCCCCTGAAACCGAGCATGGGGTTTTCCTCCTCGGGCTCGAACTCCTCGCCGCCTATGAGCTGAGCGTACTCGTTCGTCTTGAAGTCGCTCATGCGCAGGACGACGTCTGCGGGGTGCCGGGAGGCGGCGATCTTGGCGATCCCGCGGGCGAGGTTCTCGACGAAATACTCGGTCTTATCGTCGTAGCCGCGGGTAAGCCGGCGGATCTCCTTCTTGGCTTCTTTGTCTTCCAGGTCGTCGTATTCGACGAGGGCCATGGGATGTATCTTAATGACGCTGTTGATGATGAATTCCATGCGTGCGAGCCCGATGCCCTCGCACGGCAGGCGCCACCAACGAAACGCCGCAAGCGGGCTGGCTACGTTCATCATTATCTTCGTTTTGGTCTCCGGGACGTCCTCAAAATTCAACTCGCGCTCCTCGTACTCGAGTATGCCGTCGTAGACGAAACCGGTGCTTCCCTCGGCGCATGAGGCGGTTATCTCCCGGCCGTCGTCGATCTCGTCCGTCGCGTCGCCGGTTCCCACGACGGCGGGGATTCCCAGCTCACGACTGACGATGGCGGCGTGCGAAGTGCGCCCGCCGTGGTCGGTGACGATGGCGGCCGCCTGCTTCATGATGGGCACCCAGTCGGGGTCGGTCATCCCGGTCACCAGGATCGAGCCGCTTTCGAATCGGTCTATCTGATCCGCGCTCTCTATTACCTGGGCCGGGCCCGCGGCGACGGCGTCGCCGACTGCCAAACCTTCGACCAACTTGTCGCCTTTGTCCTTGAGCTTGTAGCTCTTCATGCTCCCGGCCTGCTTCTGAGATTGTACGGTCTCGGGCCTGGCCTGAACTACGTATAGCCGGCCGTCTTCGCCGTCCTTGGCCCATTCCATGTCCATGGGTTTGTCGTAGTGATCCTCGATCTTCACGGCCCAACGAGCCAGGGTCAGTATCTCTTCGTCTTCGAGAACGAAGCTCCGGCGCTCCTTTTTGTTCGTATCCTCGTTCTTGGTCGTCCGGCTGCCGCCCTTCGCGTAGACCATCTTCTTCTCTTTCTCGCCGAGCTGCTTTCCGATGATGGGAACAAGGCCGTCGTCGTTCAGGTTGGGCTTGAAGACGACGTATTCATCCGGATTCACGGCTCCCTGAACCACGTTTTCTCCGAGGCCCCAGGCCGCGTTTATGATCACGACTCGCGGGAAGCCGGTGTCGGTGTCTATGGAGAACATGACCCCGGAGCCTGCCTTGTCCGAGCGGACCATCTTCTGCACGCCGACCGACAGGGCGACCTTCATGTGATCGAAGTCGTTCTCTCTCCTGTAGGCGATCGCGCGATCGGTGAAGAGGGAGGCGTAACACTTGCGGCAGGATTCCAGCAACTCATCGAAACCGGTGACGTTCAGAAATGTCTCCTGCTGTCCTGCGAAACTGGCCTCGGGAAGGTCTTCGGCCGTCGCGCTGCTTCGAGCGGCAACGTCAACGTCCTCTCTGTCGGCGCGCCGGCATAGCTCCTCGTAAGCCTCGCGGATGGCTTCCTCGACGGCCTCCGGGAAGTCGGCCTTCGTGAACAGTCGTCTTATGTCTTTTCCCGCCTTGCTCAGCTCGATCTCCTCTTTCTCGAGCTTGTCCAGAATGTCTCGGATCTTGTCGCCTATTTCATTTTCCTCGAGGTAGTCGCGGTACGCCTCGGTGGTAGTGGCGAAGCCGCCGGGAACGTCGACGCCGTGGTCCCTGAGCTCCCGGATCATCTCACCCATGGAGGCGTTCTTTCCGCCCACCAGGCCCACGTCCTCGTTGCTTAGGGATTCAAACCATCTTATGTACTTGTCGTTGGCGGCCATCGGAGACTTCCTTTCGGTTCATTGGAGGTATGATCTTCGGACGCCGTTGCCCCGTGCCCGGCGGTCGCCCCACGCCGAGTGTCCTTGGGACCAACTCGGTCGCGTTGCCTATGACGCGCACCGCGGGCCGGTCGTGAATCCCGCGGCGAAGTCGGGGTAGAAGGCCGCGATTCGGTCGGCTCTTGCCGAGCCTCGTGCGCCTGTTCGGCTGAAAAACGCACCAGGGGCTCATCCGCCGTCCCCGTCTCATCCTATTGTCTCTCCAGCGACGGACGAATCCGGGTATTCTCTCAAATGCGAAGGGGGATTCCCCCTTGGATAAGTGGGGAATCCCCTATTCACTGTGCCGCCTGAAGCGAGAACACTACATAGTTGAACACAATCCGGTCGGGAAGGCTATTGAATCGCGGCGTTTCTCGGCCGAGAGGTATTCGGCCGTTGGCGGGGATCCCGACGGCGCTTGTTCTTGCCGAATGCGCACAATAGCGGAGGAGGTCGAACGTGTTTGAATTCAAGTTGCCGGATTTGGGTGAGGGAATCCACGAGGGCGAGATCCTGAAATGGTACGTGGAGTCGGGCGATACGATCAACGAAGACGACCCGCTTGTCGAGATCGAGACGGACAAGGCCGCCGTGACCATACCGAGTCCGAGATCGGGCAAGATAGCCTCGCGCTCGGGCGACGTCGGAGACACAGTGAGCGTGGGCGAAGTCATCGTGGTGATAGACGAGAAAGGCGAGGCCGAGGCCGAGAAGAGAGAAAAGAAGGCTGAGGCGGAGGAGGAGAAGGCGAAGGAGAAGAAGCCGGAGAAGGAAGAGGAGGAAAAGGGCGAGGAAGGGCCCGAAGAGGGCGAGCCCGAGAAAGAGGAGAAGCCGGAGAAGAAGACAAGGGAGTCCGAGAGAAAGAAAGAGACCGAGAAGGGCGAAAAAGAGCGTGAGAAGGAGGAAGAGAAGAAGAAAGCGGAGGAAAAGAAGGAACCTGAAAAGATAACGGGCGCCCTGGAGCCGGAGGAGACGGAGAAGCCTAAGAAAGAAGAGAAGGCGCCCGACAAGAAGGCCAAAGAGAAGTCCGAGGGGGGCGAGTCCGAGAAAGAGAAGGAGCCGGAGAAGAAGAAAAAGGAGCCCGAGAAAAAGAAAGAGACCGAGAAGGGCGGTGAAGAGCCTGAAGAGGGCGAGCCTGAGAAAGAGCAAAGGCCGGAGAAGGCCAAGGGCGAGGGCATCGTCCCCGCGACGCCGGCGACCAGGCGCCTGGCCAGGGAGCTTGGGGTGGACCTGAAGAAAGTCGAGCCTTCGGGTCCCGGCGGCCGTGTGACCTATGATGACGTGAAGCGGTTCGCCGGCGAGGCGCCCCCGAAAAAGGGTGCCCCATCGAAGGCCGACGAAGGTCGCAAGGCGGAGGCCGAGTACGCCGCCCGCGCGGCTTCGGCTATCCCCTTCCTCGACATCGAGTCTCTTCCCGACTTCTCGGAGTGGGGGGAGACCGAGAGGGTGCCCCTTCGTTCCATAAGGCGCAAGGTCGCGCACAAGATGGTAACGTCGATGGTGCTGATCCCTCATGTTACCCACATGGACGAAGCCGACGTGACGGATCTGGAGAAGCTCCGCCGGAAGGAAAAGGAGCGCGTCAAGGAGCGTTCCGAGGGGCGCCTGACGCTTCTGGCCTTCGTAGTCAAGGCGGTCGCGGCGGGGTTGAGGGCCGCGCCCGGGTTCAACGCGAGCATAGATCCGTTCAACGAAGAGATAGTGTACAAGAAGTACTACAACATAGGCATCGCCGTGGATACCGGCAAGGGTCTCGTCGTTCCCGTGATCAAAGAGGCGGACTGCAAGAGCGTTATGCGGATATCGGAGGACATAACGAGGCTGAGTGGGGCCGCCAGAGAGAACGATCTCGAGGTCTCCGACCTGAGAGGCGGGACCTTTTCCATAACCAACGTGGGGCCTCTGGGAGGCACAGCGCTGGTGCCGATCATCAACTACCCGGAATCGGCGATTCTTGGAATGGGAAAGGTGCAGCAGAAGCCGGTGGTCAGGGAGGGCGAGATAGTGATAAGGAGCGTGCTTCCTCTCGCGCTTTCATTCGACCACAGGATAGCCGACGGAGCGGACGCCGCGAGATTCGTAAGTGAGATGGTGCGCCATCTGGAGAATCCCGACCTGCTTCTGCTGGAGACTTGATGCGTAAAAAGGAAGCTTGATGCCGCATGGGTCCGCCTTGCCGATACCGGGCCATCGGGAGTGACGTCGGTCGAGTTTCATCCCATAGTACTTGGGCTCAAGCACGACGACGGGCATTCCGTTGCGTCGTACCCCACACGGGGACAACGAATCCGGGATAGAATGACCAATTAGGGCTTCGGCCGAGGGAGCCGTTGCGGTCCCTCTCGAACAAGGCTCGCTTCGCGGCTTGAGAACGCGGTTCATTTCTCGCGCCGCAAGCGGCCTATGCTTCCCGGGCGCTCTGCGGCGGACACGCGCTCGATAACGTTCGCCAGGCGGTCGGGGCCGACTGAGATGAAGTTGACCCCGGCGCCCACGAGAAACTCTACGGACTCCGGATCGTCAAAGAGGGGAGCGGCGTGGAATCCCACGGGGATCTTGGCGTCGTTCGCCGCGTTCAAGATCGAAAGGACCATATTGGGAATCGCCCTCTTCATTTCCCCGGAGAGCCGAGTCCGCGGGTCCCGACCTCGGTCGGTGCCCGTGGCGAGTCCAGTGGGGCCGGCGACGGCTATCGATAGCCCGTCGAAACGGGCCGCGAGCTGATCGGCCGAGACCATGTTGGAGGGCACTTCGACCATCATGTAGACTTGAAACCCACCGTCAGTACGCTTCAGCCCCTGCGACTCGATAATCTCCAGCGCGGCGTCGGCTTCCTCCGGAGTCCGGCAGAACGGAATCATGGCGCCGACGTTTGAAAAACCCATGCGGTCGCGGACGCGCTTCAAGGCGAGGCACTCCAGCTCAAACGCCGGACGGTAGAAATCGGCAACGTAGCGACTCGCCCCCCTCAACCCCATGGCCGGAATCCTCTCCGCGGACTCGAACCAGCGGCCCCCGATGAGCCCGGCGTAGCCGTCGCCTTGGAAGTCGCTGAACCTCACTATGACCGGCCTTGGATGAAGCGACGCCGCCATTTGCGCAATGTTCTGCGCCAGCAGGTCTATGAAGTACTCGGTCTTGTCTTCATAACCTCTCGTCATGTCCGCTATCTTGTCGCGGGCATCCTCGTCCCGGACGTCGTCGAAGCGAAGTAGCGCCATGGGGTGGATGCCGATGAAGTTGCTGATGATGAACTCCGTGCGGGCCGGACATATGCCGTCCGCGGCGACGTTCCACCATCTCAAAGCGGCGTCGGGGCTCCCCGTATTGAGCATTATGCCCATATGGATGTCCGGCAGGTCCTCGGGTCTCAACGGAGTCTCTTCCAGTTCCAGACGGCCCTTGTAAACGTAGCCCGTGCTTCCTTCCGCGCACGACACGGTCACTTCTTCGCCGTTCTCTATGGCGGAGCAGGCGTTCCCCGTCCCCGTGACGGCGGGTAGGCCGAGCTCGCGGCATGCCTCGTCGGCGTGGGAGCCCGGGTTGTTGGAATCCGCGATCATCGCGCGGGCTTTTCTCATAACAGGCAGCCACTTCGGGTCCGTCGCGCGCGTTACCAACACTTCGCCGTGCTCGATTCGCATCGCGTCTTCGAGTCTTTCGCCGATGCGTGCCTTGCCCACGATTGCGGCACCCCCGATCGCCGTTCCTTTCACGAGCACCTCACCCGTGCTCTTAAGCTCGTAGCGCCGGAGCATCCCCCGTCCGCGTTTTACCTCCACGGTCTGAGGCCGCGCTTCTACAACGAAGAGTTCTCCGCTCAGGCCGTCTTTTGCCCACTCGATGCACACCGGCCATTCGAAGAGGTCCTCGATCGCGGCGGCCCACCGCGCCAGCTCAAGGGTCTCGTTGTCGTCCAGCACGAAGCGGCCTCGTTCGTCGTCGTTTGTTTCAACACGAACGATCCCGCGGCGGTTGCCGCTCGTTAGCTTTGTCTCTTTGGCGCCCTTGGTACGCCCGATGATGGGCTCAAAGCCTCGGTCCTCCAGGAGGGGTCTATAGACGACATACTCATCGGGCGAAAGCAAGCCGTCCGGACTACTCCCTCCGAGCCCCCAAGTCCCGCCGATCAGCACCAGATCGGGGAAGCCCGTGTCGACGTCCAAAGTACGGGCGGTTCCGGAGGCGCCGACGTCGGATCGGACGGTCCGCTGAATTCCGAGCGCCGGGGCAAACTCAAGATGTTCAACCCCGTGCTTCTCGCGAAAGGAGATCGCGCGGTCGGAGAAAAACGACGCGTAGCACTTCAAGCACGCATCCGTCGTCACTTCGTCATTGCGTACTCTGGGGAACGAGTCGTGCATGCCGGCGGGAGCCGCTTCGGCGAGGATGTCCGCTGTCGGACTGGTGCGGACCGCGAAATAACGCGGGTCTCGGTCCTCGCCTTCAAAGGAGTTCCTCCCCCCGGCCTGCGCGTGGGGCTTGTGGTCATCGCCGTCGCCCTGAAAGGGTTTGTTCCGTCGCGGCTCCGAATTGCGCCTTCCCGGTTCCGGGCCGGGATCTGCGACGACGCGGGCCGGATCGCTTCCGCCCCGTGATGAGCGCCGGGCAGGCTTTTGCAGGGCCTCTTCTATCTCATCCTTGACGTCCCGGGGGAGGTCGGCATCCATCATCATCTCGCGGATGGAGGACCCGACGTCTTGAACCGAGGAGCGGTGCTCTTTGAGCGCCTCAATCTCTGAGCGGATATGTTGCGTTAGTCCATTGGCTTCGAGGAACCGGCGATATGCGGCGCCCTTGACCGCGAAGCCGTCGGGTGTGCGGACGCCCTCGGAGTAGAGCCGGCGCCCTATCTCACCCAGGAAGGCGTTCTTGTTTCCAACGCTGGGGGAGTCCTCGGTACCGATATCCTCCAGCCAGACTATGTAACTCGAGCGGTCGGGCATTCGGGTCCCGCCTCCTGAGCGGCTTCATCGTCTCAAGGACTTGGATCCCCGCCGGCTCCGGCTCGCCGTTCGCGGAGGACCCTGTTAGGACGAATCTCGTTCTACTACCTTCACCGTAAGATTAGCCCCTCCGGAGGATCGGTGAATCGGGGGCCATGTCCTGAGTGTTCCGCGAGAATGACTGATTGCCGCATCGGGGAACGCCTGAAGGCCGGGTTGACTGCGCCGGGCGGTTCTTCTACCGCGGCGGAGTACCGCCTCACGATCGGTGGGACTGCCTCATGTCGAGGCCCAAATGCCGAGAAGGGAGGCCGGCTGGGAAGTTGCTCGTCGGCAATGAACGCCCGGGATGGTCCGGTTTTTCCCATCGGGAGCGATCGTGGGACGCCCGCCTTCCGGCCGGTATCGTCCTCTATTCCCCGCGCCGGCCCCCGCGGCGCGTCGGCGGGGGAGGCATTTCCACTTTACATTAGAGGTCCGGGTGGTATCCTTTGGTTCTCCGGTGCTTGGAAAAGGATCATGGTGGGCTCGGACGCGGCAGCGCGGAGCGGATCGGAGCCACACTGGGTGTCGGCGAAGGCGATCGAGACGGCATGGGGTCCGGTGCTAGTTGAAGGGGGGGCGAGGGATTGACCGAGAAGAAGAGCGGCGACAAGGTGAGGATACTCGTCGTTGACGACCATCCCATCGTCCGAAAGGGTTTGGTTGAGCTGATCTCGCGCGAGCTGGGACTCGAAGTCTGCGGAGAGGCCGCTGATTCGGATGAGGCGCTGGAGATCATCGGCGATTTGAATCCCGATTTGGCGGTCGTGGATATCTCCTTGGGAAAGGGGATGGGTGGGGTCGAGCTCGTCAAGGAATTGAAGGCTCGCCGGGAGGACATCAAAGTCCTGGTGTGGTCGATGCACGATGAGAAGCTTTACGCCGAACGCTGTTTGAGCGCCGGTGCTCTGGGGTACATCAGCAAGGAGGCGCCTCCCGAAGAGTTCATCGCGGCCATACGCAAAGTCATGAGCGGGCGGATCTACCTGAGTGAGCTGATGTCCGACCGTCTTCTCTCGCGAATCGCGAAGGGAGACGACGAGATCCGAAAGCCGGTCGTGGAGTCTCTTTCCGATCGCGAGCTCGAGGTATTCGAGCTTATCGGCAAGGGTATGACCACGAGACAGATAGCTCAGAACCTCCATCTGAGCATAAAGACGATTGAGACCTATCGAGAGAACATCAAAGTCAAGCTCAACCTCTCAAACAGCGCCGAGCTCGTTAGGCATGCGGTGCAATGGAACTTGGAGGGCAACTAGTCTTTGGGGGGCCGGTGGAAGAAGCATCGGGACGGGCGGTCGAGCACCGATGAAAGAGGACGTTTCAGAAAGGGAGTTGCTGGACCTGCTCGGGGATAAGGCGTCGTATCCCCACAAGCCCGCCAAGACGGAGATCATACAGACGCATATCTCCTACGTAGCGGTCGCTCCCCCCTTTGTCTACAAGATCAAGAAGCCTCTGAACCTCGGTTTTCTCGACTTCTCTTCGTTGTCCAAGAGGCGGCGTTTCTGCGAGGAGGAAGTGAGGCTGAACCGCCGCCTTTGTCGAGACATCTACGAAGGAGTCGTCCCCATTTCTCGGGCGGAAGGCGGGTTGACGCTCGAGAGCGACCGAGCGGTGGTGGAATACGCCGTCAAGATGAAGCGGCTGGAGGAGGGGCATTTCCTCCATGAGCTCGTGGATCGCGGAGAGGCCGGCCCGGAGCATCTGGAAAGGGTGGCTTCAAGATTGGTCTCCTTCTACGGTCGTCAGAGCCCGTCGCCGGAGGCGGCCGAATGGGGCAGAATCGAGAAGCTCCGGATCAGCACGCGAGAGAACTTCGAGCAGATGAAGCCTTTCATCGGGTCTCATCTCACGGCCCCTTCATTGGATTTCATTCGCGAATATACGAACACCTTCTTCCGCACGCATGAGCCGCTGCTCAACCGCCGCCGGGCGGACGGCCACATCCTCGACTGTCACGGCGACTTGCGCCTTGAGCACGTCCACATCCGGGGTGAGTCCGTCTGTATTTTCGATTGCATCGAGTTCAACGAACGCCTGCGAAGCATAGACACGGCCAACGACGCGGCGTTCCTGGCCATGGATCTTGACTATCACTCCAGGCCGGACCTCGCCGCCGCGTTCGTTGAGAGCTTCTCGGAGGGCATGGCGGATCCGGAATTGGCCGACCTCATGGACTTCTACAAGTGTTACAGGGCGTGCGTTCGGGGTAAGGTCGAGGCGATGAAGGCCGAAGAACCGGAGGTGAAACTGGAAGAGCGCCGAGAAAGCGAGAGGCGGGCCGTGCGGTTCTTTCAGCTCGCCCTCAACTATGCGACCGCGGGCTCTCGCCCGGTCGTACTGGTCGTAATGGGCCGCATTGGCTCGGGAAAGAGCACGGTCGCCGAGATCCTGTCCGATGCGTTGGGATGGAGCCTGATTTCGTCCGACCGTACGCGCAAGCTGCCGGCCCGGGAGGGGGACGCGCGCGACGCCGGGGAGTCCGATCTCTACGGAGAAGAAATGACGCGGAAGACCTACCATACGCTGATCGATCGAGCCCTCGAGCGCGGGAGCCGGGGCCACAGCACGATTCTGGATGCCACGTTCGGCAGCGCGAAGCACCGAGACAAGCTGCGCGAAAAGCTCCGCGGCGCCGGCTTGCGATACTACTTCGTGGAACTTACGGTCCCGGAATCCGTCTTGAAGGAGAGGCTGGGAAGCCGGGATGAGTCCGGCGCTCGCGCTTCCGATGCGCGGTTGCCCGATTTCGAGAAGATCAACGCCAAGTACCAAGAGCCGGATGCCTTGGAGGACGCCCATCACAGGGAGGTCAACTCGGAGAGAACCGCCGACGAGACGGCTCTGCAAGTGCTCAGACGCCTGGGGGCGTACAAACACGACGTCGGGCGCTAGAGCGGTAGTACGATCTTTCCTGCCCCCGATCCGTCCGGCTCGGGGCACATGTCCGGCTTGAGACCATCCGCGAGGTGACTTCGAAGAGATCCGACACCCTCGGCGGTCCCAAGACCTCGTCAAGCATATCTCCTGTCGAGACCCGCCTCCGCTCCGATGAAAGGGGGCACCCGGAAGCTGTTGGAGGTGCAAACCGTATTCTAATGCTCGTGCCCGTTGTCCGGCGATTCGTCGGGCGCTTGTCCGAGTTCGAGATACTCTTGCCTCGACATCTCCGGCAGCGACCCGACAAAGGCCACTATCGCCCATAGTTGGTCGTACGTGTGGGTCGGCCCAAAGGCGGGCATTCCGGCGGACTTGAGCCCGTGCTGGGTTATCCAGAAGAGCTCTTGCTCGTTCCACTCCATCGGCTCGTCGGCGAAGTTCGGAGGTTCCGGATGCAGACCCCAGCTGATCTCGGATCGCCGGACGCCGGGTCCGGCGTGGCAGACCTCGCACATCTCCTTATAATGCTCGTAGCCGTGGCCCATGAGGCCCGGCTTGTCGAGATTCGGGGCGGGTTCTTCACTCGCCCGTCTTTCGACCGAATGCTCGAGCATCAGCTCCGCCGCCCATACCACGGGCCTCGAATGTGGTTTCGTCGCCGATACGTCGTAGACGCCCAGAAGCAGCACGCCGAATGAGATCAGGACGGCGAACGCGACCAATGACACTATTGCCAGAATGCACCTCATAGACGGCCTCCGATCCTCTCAGTCTGTCGTCCTCGACTTTCTCATCGTGGGACCCGCGATCCGGGCCCGGGCCACCGAGCCGAGTCAATCCTCTTCCAGTTCCACCTTGAGCGAAAGGAACTCGAGCAAGTCCTTCAGAGTTATCACGCCCACCAAACGGCCTCCCTCCAGCACCATGAGGCGGGACACGTCGTTCTTTCGCATTTTCGCGAGCGCCTTTGTTGCGTCTTGGTCGGCGCCGATCGAATTAACGTCGGTGCATTTCTGGGCCAGGTCGCCGACCTTCTTCAGTGGCCACTCTTCCTTGGGAATATCGCGAATGTCCCTCGTGTGAATGCAGCCCGCGAGCCGGGAATCTTCGACTACCGGAAAGAGCTTGTAGTGATGCTTGTAGACATAGTCGTTGACGAACTCATCGATGGTGACGTCGGGCGAAACCGTGACGGGATCCGATTTCATGAAGCGGCCCGTTGTCTCACCCTCCAGCGCCCGGCGAACGAGCAATTGCTGATAGGACATTCTGGCCGCCCCGCGTAGGAACATGCCGATAATGACCCACCATATGCCTCCGATGAAGTTCCCGGTGATGAAGCTGATTCCTCCGACGATCATCAAGAGCACCCCGAATCCCGAGCCGATGGAGGAGGCCGTGCGCGTGGCCTTCTTGAGGCTGCCCTTCGTCTTCCACAAGATCGACCGCAAAATGCGGCCGCCGTCGAGCGGGAAGGCCGGAACCGCGTTGAAGGCGACGAGTATCAAGTTGATCCACCACAAGTAGCGGAATATTCCCGTGGCCGTCTCGGGCCAGTCCAAATACAACCCGAGACGCTCTATCCCGAAACAGCAAGCGGCGATGGCGATGCTCGCAAGCGGGCCGGCTACGGCCATCCGGAACTCCGTCTCGGGGTCCTCGGGCTCATCGGTCATCTCGGCCACCCCTCCGAAGATGAAGAGAGTGATGCCCTTCATCGGCATGCCCCGGCTATGGGCCACTCTGGAGTGGGCGAACTCATGCAGGATTATGGATATGAACAGTCCAAGGGCTCCGAGGACGCCCATCAAGAAGTATGTCCCGCGTGAAAGATCCGGATAGAGTCGCGGGAAAAGGCCCGCTGAGAGCGACCAGACCACCAGTACGGCGATTACGATCCAGGTCAGGTCCACTCGTACGGGAAAACCGAAGAGATTGAAGATTGTCAGTCTCCTTGTGAACATGGATTCCTTATCCTCCGCTTCTTGAATTGTCCCTGAAGGCGCCGTCGCAAGCCACCATCGGCGTAAAGCGGCGGACGCCGAATCCGGCTCTCCGTGGCCGGGCCGCCGCCTTTCGGACGTCTTCCAACTCCGGTCTGTCTTAGCCTCTACTTTAGCGGTTGTTGAGGCAACCAGGGGAACTTTCACGTTCCACCTAAGAGGAAGCCTCAGTCCACCGTGGGGAATCGCCCCAGGGTCTCGGGCCGTGGCCCCCGACGACCGTCCGGGGCGGGTGGCGCAGTGGCCGTACGGGACTTGGGCGTAGAATGCGCGGACGTCCGGCGGTATCGGCGCGCGGCCGTTTTCCCTACTTCCCACGAAGGCACGGCTTTCACGGGGCCCGCTTCGGTTTCGGGCGTTTCGATACGACCCTCGTTGAGCGGCCGGCCTCGTGGGGGAACTTCCCATGCTTCCACGGGGCATGTTCGGAAGGCCAAACGGGGGCGCCCCCTCTAGGTTAACCGCAGCCGTTGCTTGATTGTCGAAGGGGCGAGGAAAGAAGTAGTCTGCCGATGCGACAAACCGTGAAGGAGGTGCAGCCAATGAGGTCTTTCGGCCCGATACTGCTCTGCGTCTCTCTGGGGCTATTGTGTGCCGCGGGGGGAATCAGGGCCGTACCCATCGAGATCGACGACGCCGACGTGACGAATTTCATAACTACCAAGCTCTTGGCCGATGACGCCGTTGACGGTCATCTGATCGATGTGAGTACCGAGGATGGAGTAGTGACCTTGAGCGGTTCCGCGGACAACTTGCTTGAGAAGGACAAGGCGGCCGAGTTGGCCGGATCCGTAAAGGGAGTCAGATCGGTGATCAACCGAATCGACGTGACTCCTTGGAGACGCGATGATCTTGAAATTTACGAAGACGTCGTGGAAGCGCTTCATACCGATCCCGCTACCGAGGCGTATGAGCTGACCGTGAGCGTGTCGGACGGGGTGGTGACGCTCGGAGGGGAGGTTGATTCGTGGGCTGAGAAGGTGCTGTCCCGCCGAGTCGTCAAGTCGGTTCGCGGCGTGAAGGCCGTGGAAGACGCGATCAGTGTGCGGGCTCATCCCGGCAAGAGACCGGATGCGGAGATTCGTGCTGATGTCTTGAGAAGCATGGAGACGGACGTCTGGATCGACGCGAGCGATGTGGGTGTAAGCGTGAGGGATGGGCGCGTGAAGCTGACCGGCACTGTCGGAAGCGCCGCGGAGAAGTCTCGAGCCTATTTGGACGCTTTTGTAGAAGGCGTCGGCGAAGTGGACGACGGCGCATTGCGTGTGGATTGGGGCTCCTATGACCCTCTCGAGCGGGATGTCAAAGTCCCGCCGGACCTCTCCGGCGAAGAAATCGAGGAGGCGATTCACGACGCTTTCCTGCGCGATCCCCGCGTTCTGGCGTTCAGCCCTGAAATCGAGGTGGACGACGGCGTCGTGGTGCTTACGGGAGTCGTGGACAATCTCGCCGCGAAGAATGCCGCGGAGCAAACCGCGCTCAACACGGTCGGCGTATGGCGCGTCAACAATTTCCTCAGGGTCCGCCCGGATAATATGCCAGAAGACCCCGTCATCGCCGACCGAATCCGTCGAGCTTTGCGCCGAAACCCCTATACCGAACCGCATGAGATCGAAGTGTCGGTCAGGAACGGGCTCGTTGACCTGAGGGGCACGGTAGACAGCCGCTTCGAGATGATCGAGGCGTCCAGAGCGGCTTCCAAGGTGAGCGGCGTCATCGAGGTCGATAATCACCTGGTCGTTAGATACGGATATGAGCTCGTCGAAGTCAAAGACGATTGGGAGCTGAAGGACGACGTGGAGGCCGCTCTTTGGTGGAGCCCGTACGTCCCGAGTGAGGACATCACGGTGACCGTCGACCGAGGCGTGGTGACCTTGGAGGGTCGCGTTGACACCTGGAACCAGCGTCAGCGTGCGAAGGAGACGGCTGAGGAAGCGGGTGCCCGGAAGGTCGTCAACAAGCTGACCGTGGACCTCTATGGCCCCGACTACTATCACGAAGAGCAGGCCCCGTAGAGTGCGGGGGAACCGGACCGCCTTCTAGGCGGCCGCTCCCGGCGGCAGGCTCGCCGGGAGCGCGCGATATGACGAGCCCGAGCGTGCGCGGTCTCGACTCGGGAGCGACTGCCGAAACGTCCGGAGCACGGAGCATAGGTCCGAGCGGAGAGAGCGAAAGCGGACCGCCGGGCGGAGACCCGAGAGAGACCGTCGAGCCGTCCGGGGAAAGACAGGAAAGGAGGAACGCAGAATGAGAACGAAAAGACGTCTGCCGGCAGAGGAGACCCTGAGAATCGCCGTAGTGGCCGGCCGGTGCGGGTTAGTCGGTCTTTTTCTCGTAGCCTTGGTCGCGTGGAGCGCGGCTAACGCGCCTCCGGCCCACTGCGCCGGGCGTGACGTGACCGACGGCGAAATCACCATGGCCGTCGAGTCGGAGCTTTGGACCGATGAGGTTGTGGACCCGAACAGAATCGACGTCAACGCCACGGACGGGGTCGTCACTTTGACCGGTAATGTTAGGACCTTGTTGGCCAAGGAACGCGCCGAGATGGTCGCCGAGACCATAGTCGGAGTGCGCGCCGTCGTTAACAGGATGGAAGTCGAAGCGGCGGCGGGCGCAAACGACGTGAGCCTGCGTGATGCCGTGAAGAGCGCGCTGCTTCATGATCCCGCCACCGAGAGCTACGAGGTCGCGGTCGCCGTGGGAGACGGAATCGTGACCTTGAGCGGATCGGTGGAGTCCTGGCAGGAGAAGCAGCTCGCGGAAACCGTCGCAAAGAACGTCAGGGGAGTGCGCGGCGTCGAAAACGAGATCGAGGTGGATTACCGGAGCACCAGGTCCGACTACGAAATCGAGCAAGAAGTGAAAGCTCGTTTGGCCAATGACGTTCGGGTGGACGACTACCTGGTGGACGTCGAGGTCGCCAACGGGAAGGTCTCCTTGACCGGAGACGTGGGCAGCCTCTATGAGAAAAGGCGCGCCCGCATGAACTCCTGGGTGGCGGGCGTCGAGTCCGTTGACGCGAGCGGTCTCGAGGTCAAATGGTGGGCGCGGGACGAAATGCGTCGTAACGAGTTCTACACGTCGCGCGGCGACGAGGAAATCAGAGAGGCCGTCAAGGACGCCTTTCTCTATGATCCCAGGGTTCTCTCCTTCAATCCCGAAGTGGAGGTCGAAAACGGGACGGTCGTGCTGAGCGGCACCGTCGGCAACCTCGCGGCGAAGAGAGCGGCCGAGGAGGACGCGGAGAACGTCGTCGGGGTTTGGCGGGTCAAGAACCATCTCAAGGTGAGGCCTGAAGTCGTGCCGACCGGGGACGGTCTCGAGCAACGGGTTTCAAGGGCCCTGAGAACGGATCCGTACGTAGATCGTTTCGAGATCATCGTGGATGCGAGCAACGGATGGGTGTACCTCTACGGGAAGGTGACCACCTCATACGAGAAAGACAGAGCCGAACGGGTCGTGGAGAGGACTCCGGGCGTGGTGAATGTCGTCAATTATATCACATATGAGCACGAGTGGCGGTGGAAGCCCGACTGGGAGATAGAGAACGACGTCCGAGACGAGCTCTTCTGGAGCCCTTACGTGGACGAGGACGACGTCGAGGTGGACGTCGAGGGCGGGGTCGTTACGCTCACCGGGACCGTTGACGATTGGAGCGAGCGCGACGCCGCCGAAAACAACGCGTTCGAAGCCGGGGCCAGGGACGTTGACAACGATCTCGCCGTGAGGAACCGGCACTACGGGCCGTTCAAATGGGACCTGTGGCCGTAGCCGGCGCCGGGTCGAGTCATCGGCCCTCGGGCCGCCGGGGAGCCCCCCCGAGCCCCCGCGGATCCGGGACGGAAACAGGCGAGACAACGAAGGCCGCTCCGGCCGAGTCCGCCCCAAGAGCGGCGCGATCTCGCCCGGGGGGAGTGTTTCCCCCCGGGTGGGAATCATCGCCGATGGGAGGGGTCCCGCGCGGGCGGGCTCACCGGGTTAGAAAGGAGTCGCTCGATGCTTAGAAGCGCCAAAGATCTGAACGGTTACGTTCTCAAAGCGACCGACGATGAGATCGGGCGCTGCAAGGACTTCCTTTTCGACGATGAGGAGTGGACCGTCCGATACATGGTCGCCGACACGGGGAAGTGGTTGCCGGGCAGGAAGGTCCTTATCTCTCCCATCTCCCTCGGCGAGCCGGATTGGACTTCGAGGGTCTTTCCCATAACCCTGAACAAGGAACAGGTCGAGAACGCGCCGAGTCTCAGCGAGGACGCTCCGGTATCCAGGCAATACGAAGCGAGATGGTTCAAGTACTACCGTTACCCGTACTACTGGGGCGGGGACGGGCTCTGGGGCCCGGGCGTGGAACCAGCGGGTTTGGCAGCCGGGGAGAGGGGGTTCGCCGAGACCGTGGAAGAGGAGGACCTGGGGGATTCCCACCTGCGCTCGGTCGACGAGGTTGCGGGATATCACATCCAGGCAACCGACGGCGAAATAGGCCACGTGGAGGACTTCATCTTGGACGACCTCAACTGGACCTTGCGCTACGTGGTGGTGGATACCCGCAACTGGTTGCCGGGGAGGAAAGTGCTCGTGGCCCCCGTGTGGGTGGATTCCGTGGACTGGGCGAAGGAGAAAGCCATCGTTGACTTGACAAGGGAAGACGTGAAGAACAGTCCCGAGTATGACCCAGCGGCTCCGGTGAATCGCGAGTACGAGGCGCGGCTGTACGACTTCTATGGACGCCCGAAGTACTGGAAGTAGGCGACCGGCGGGACAAATACAGGAGGCTCAAATGGGCAGAGTGGCAGGAAAGACAGTCGTAGTCACAGGGAGCGCACTGGGCATCGGCAAGGCGACCGCCGTGTTGATGGCCTACGAAGGGGCGAAGGTGGCCGTCACGGACCTTCTGGACGACGAGGGCGGGGCCTTGGCGGAGGAGATCCGTGATTCGGGCGGGGAGGCCGCGTTTTGGCATCTGGACGTGACGGAAGAGGATGAGGTCCGGACGGTTTTCGCGGACATCCGAGAACGAATGGGCGGCATAGACGTACTCGTCAATAACGCGGGAATATCCGGCGCCAACAAACCCACGCACGAGATCACCGAAGACGAGTGGAACAAGGTCATGCTCGTCAACGTGAAAGGCGTGTTCTTGTGCACCAAGCACGCCATTCCGGTGATGAAGTCGGCCGGCGCCGGAAGCATTATAAACCTCTCTTCCATATACGGAATAATCAGCGCTCCCGACATACCGCCCTATCACGCTTCCAAAGGGGCGGTCAGGTTGATGACCAAGACCGACGCCTTGCTTTACGCGGAGGACAACATCAGGGTCAACTCCGTGCATCCGGGCTATATCTGGACTCCCCTCGTGGAGAAAATGGGAGAGGAATCTGAGGAAGGCGTCGAGGAGTTCAGAAAGAAGCTGGACAACCTTCATCCCGTCGGACACGTGGGCCGGCCCGAGGACATCGCTTACGGGATACTGTACCTCGCGTCCGACGAATCGAAATTCGTGACCGGAAGCGAGCTGGTCATAGACGGCGGATATACGTGCCGGTAGCAGTGGTCCTCGAGCGGGTGGGGCGACGCGGCCGTCGGCGAGCGCTGCTACCGAGCCCGTGAGGCGGGAGAAGAGCACGCGGCGGTCGGTCACGGCGGCGGACCGATGGTTTTCACGGAGACAAACCTGCCGGGGGGCGGGGGCACCCGTTGATGTTCGGTAAACCGTGCGATGAGTAAGAGCACGGCGAGAGGAGGCGGCTAAGATATGATTGATGAACGCGGTAAGGGACCGAGGGAAGTGGAGATGCTGCTTGCGAGAAGCTCAACGCCCGGATTGGCGGCCGGTTCCGGAGGGGGCGGCCCCGGAGGAGGCGAAAAGCCCGGAGAGCGAGAGCCAGAGAGAGAGCCGGTAGAACCCGACCGCGAGGATCCGACCAAGGACCCCGATGAGCGTCCTGATGCTCCCGGTGAAGGCGGCGGACCCGGAGGCGGCCGCGGTCCCGGGGGCGGCGGACGAGGCCCGGGCGGGGGAGGTCCGAGCGGAAGAGGCCCCGGCGGCGGAGGTATGGGTCCCGGCGGCGGCGGACGAGGCCCGGGCGGGACCTGTGTGTGCCCGAAGTGCGGCGCGAAAGTCCCCCATGAGAGAGCAGTGCCCTGTTCGCAGCTGGACTGCCCGAGCTGCGGGACGCCCATGGCGCGTGAGGACTGACGAGCGGTGCCTTGCGCCCTGTATAAGATAGGAGGACCCAATGGCGCTTTTTGGACTGGAAAACCTCGCCGGTTGGAAAGTGTCGGTTGCCGCCTGATCGAAGCTATGAGGAGCGGCTTCACGAGCACTACGGACTGGGAAAGTACTGGGAGAAGAGCTGAGCCGCCCGAGCACGTCGGGTCCACCGTATTCACCCCCGCGGGCTCGGTTGTTTGGAGGGAATCGCCCTGCAAAACTCACGGATCGCGGACATCTTCGAGGAGATCGCGGACCTCTTGGAGCTTCGAAAGGCCAATCGGTTTCGAGTTCGCTCCTACAGAAACGCCGCGCTTACCGTGCGCGACCATCCTGTTCCGAAGAGGGAGTAAGAAGTGGGGGCGAAGAAAAAGAAGGGCGCGAAAAGCAAAACCAAGAAACAGGCCAAGAAGCGAGCCGAAGAACTTCGCGAGGAGATCGAGCACCACAACTACCGCTACTACGTCTTGGACGACCCGGAGATCTCGGACGCCGAGTACGATGAGCTGAAGCGAGAGCTCGAGTCCATTGAGGAGGAATTCCAGGATCTCGTCACCGAGGACAGCCCCACTCAGCGGGTGGGAGCGGAACCGAAGAAGGAATTCGGCACGGTCCGACACCCCAGCCGAATGCTGAGCCTCCGAGCCATACAAGGCGAAGACGAGTTCAGACACTTCCATGAGTCTTGCAGGGAGGCCATGGATTCCGGGAGACTCTCCCTCGTCGGCGAGCCCAAGTTCGACGGGGCAAGCGTCGAGCTGATCTACGAGAAGGGGCGGTATGTTCGCGCGTCGACGCGCGGAGACGGGGGCACGGGCGAAGACGTGACCGACAACGTGAAGACCATCAAGGAAGTGCCCATGAGGCTCCGCCGCAAACGGGGACGCTCAATGCCCCGCCGTCTTGTGGTAAGGGGCGAGATATACATTGAGAAGGACGATTTTGAGAAGCTCAACCGGCGGCAGAGCAAGAGGGGAGAGAAGACCTTTGCGAATCCCAGAAACGCGGCCGCCGGGAGTCTGCGCCAGCTCGATCCCAACGTCACTGCGGATCGTCCGCTGCGCGTCTTCTTCTGGGAGACGGCATCATCGGCGAGCTCGAGACCTGATTCTCATTGGAGCGCCCTTAAGCTAATGAAACATCTCGGCCTCAAAGTGTGCGAGCGCATAAACAGGTTGGGAGCCGCCGACGACGCCGTTGACTGGTACGAGACCATGAAAGGGGACCGGGAGGACTTGCCCTACGAGATAGACGGCTGCGTTTTCAAAGTCGATTCCTTTGAAGCGCAGGAGACGCTCGGGGCTCGCTCGGCCAATCCCCGTTGGGCCGTGGCTTGGAAATTCCCGGCTCGCCGCAAGGTCGTCAAAATCAAGAAGATCGAGGCGCAGGTGGGCCGGACGGGAGCTTTGACGCCGGTTGCTCTACTGGAACCCGTGCGAATCGGCGGCGCTCGAGTGAGCCGGGTCACCTTGCACAACCAGGACGAAATCGACCGAAAGGACATCCGTCGAGGAGACCATGTGCTATTGGAGCGGGCGGGCGACGTCATCCCTCACGTCGTGCGCGTCATGAAGAAGAAACGCACGGGGAAGGAGAAGAAGTACAAGTTGCCCCGTAAGTGCCCTGCCTGCGGCGAACCGGTGAGCCGACCCGCGGGCGAAGCCGTGACGAGATGTGTGAACGCCTCGTGTCCGGCTCGTCTCGAGGAGACCATATCACATTTCGGTTCAAAGGACGCGCTGGACATCGACGGCCTGGGCAAGAAGATAGTAGAGAAGCTCGTGGAGAACGACCTGGTTGGGGACCCGGCGGATTTGTTCGAGCTTAGCGAGGCCGGCTTGAAAAAGCTGGAGCTCTTCGGCGACAAGAAAGCCCGGAATCTGATGGATTCGATAGAACAGAGCAAGAAGAAGGCCTCGCTCGCGCGTTTGGTCCACGGCCTGGGAATACCGGGGGTGGGACTCGCCGTGGCGCAGGATCTAGCGGCCGAGTTCGGCAAGCTAGACGACATCGCCTCAGCCGGCGAAGAGAAGCTCAAGAAAATGGAGGGGATAGGCGAAGTCACTGCGTCCGCCATAGCGGATTGGTTCGGCAACAAGAAGAACCGCAAGCTTCTCTCGCGACTCAAGAAGCTCGGACTGAAGACCAGCGCCGGAAGAAGGGGTACGAAGCTCAAGGGCAAGACGATCGTCATAACCGGGAGCTTGGATTCCATGGGCCGAAGCGAAGCCAAGGAGGCGATCAGGCTTCAAGGGGGCAGGGCCACAGGCAGTGTTTCGGGGGAGACGGATTACCTAGTGGTGGGATCGAGGCCGGGAGGTACAAAACGCCGGGAGGCGAAGGAACACGATGTCGAGAAAATAGATGAGAAGGAGTTCCTTGATCTCATAGGCAAGGGCTGAGGGGGCGATTAGGCTCGGGGCGCCGCGGGGCGCTCCCCAGAGATCGCCCGGGAATGGACTCTGCCGGAGCGCTCTTGTATCATCGGATGGCGGGGAGAATATCGGCACACGAAGTTGCCGCCCAAGACCGAGAGGCCGCCTCAGCGATTAGTGCGCGGGTCATCGTGTAACCCCGCGGCTTGCCGACAAGTCCTTGAGTTGAAAGATGAAGAGGAGCGGTGAAATGGATTCCATTACGTGGGAACAAATAGCAGAGCTGAACGCCGAAGCGAAGGGTCCTTGCGTCTCGCTCTTCCTTCCGACGCACCGCACGGGATCGGAGATGCAGCAGGATCCGGTCAGGTTCAAGAACCTATTGAAGCGGGCCGAGGAGGAGTTGGTGCTCGCCGGAGTAAGAAGCTCGAAGGCCAGAGAACTGCTGGGGCCGGCGCGCAGTCTCCTTGAAGACACCGGATTCTGGCAGAACATGCTCGACGGACTCGCGGTCTTGGCGTGTCCGGGCACCTTTCGGACTCTTCGTGTGCCGCTGTCGTTCCCCGAGTTCGTGATACACGGCGAGGGCTTCTACGTCAGACCGTTTCTGCCTCTGCTGAGCGGGGACGGGAGATTCCATATTCTGGGCATAAGCCAGAAGAACGTGCGTCTTTTCGAGGCAAGTCGCGACAAGATCGCGGAACTTGATCTTGAAAACGTCCCTAAGAGCCTGACTGAGGCACTCGGCGACAAGCTGGAGGGACACTCGCTGCAGTTTCATACGGAGGCGCCGAGGGTCAGGGGCGGGAAGAGAGCAGCGGTATTCCACGGTCACGGCGCCGGCGAGGACGACAGAAAGGATGACATACTGAAGTTTATGCAGCGCGTAGACGACGGTTTGGCCGCGGTTCTCGAGGATCGCTCGGCGCCCATGGTGCTGGCGAGCGTGGATTACCTCATCCCCCTTTATAGAGAAGTCAGCAAACACCCGAATTTGTTTAGCGAAGGAGTTGAAGGCAACCCCGACGGCCTTTCGGTTCAGGAGCTTCACGGCAGGGCCTGGGAGGTCATAAGCCCTTTGTTTCTTGAGCCTCAGAGAAAGGACCTCAAGCGATATGAGGAACTCGCGGGAACGGACAAGGCTACGGCCGATCTGGAGACGATCGTCACGGCCGGATTCGACGGGAGGATTGGCGTCCTTTTTCTCGCCGACCGCGGGCCCCGCTGGGGCGTCTTCGATCCCGCATCCCGCCGCGTGGAGGCTCACGAGAAACGTGAGAAGGGGGACGTGGACCTCCTCGACCTGGCAGTCCGCCAAACCCTCTCTCAAGGGGGAAGGACATATGAGCTGAGCGAAGAGCGAGCGCCTCTGGGAGGGCCTTTGGCCGCGATACTGCGTTATTGACGGGTTGTTCGGCTCTTTCCAGTGGGTGCCCACAAAGTCGTCCCCACAACCCCGCCACAAAGCCACCATGTAGTCGCTAGGGTCGCCGCGCTCTCGATGCAGCTTCGGGCATGTGCTATACTGTGGGTGCTTTAGCGGATGGGAGGCTCCGCGGTGAAGCGATCGGGGGAGGGAACATATATACTTCGATGGCTCATGCCGTTCCGGCGGCGTGGGCCTTTCTTGTAGGTAGTTATTTCATCCGTGGCCGTGCCCGGCGGGACGGGGGAGAAGTGAAGTCCTTCGTCCGAACCCGAACCTGATACCTCAAGAGGTTCCCGCAGCATAGATCTACCGGTATTGACCGGGCTGCGCGTCTCACCACGGTAGGGATTCAGTCGTCTATGTACCCGAGCGACCTCAGGGCATCGAGCGCGCGGCGAGCCTCTTCGTCGGCGATCGTTGAGTCCTCGGCCGCCGTCGCCCGCCGGGAGTCGTAGTCGAGGGCAAGATCGTCATAGAACTCCCACAACCCCTCCCGCATGTCCGTAGCCGGCTCGGTCCTGAGCTCAGTAACATCTCTCTCCTCGTCCGGATCCTCGCTCAGGTCGAAAAGGGCATACCGATCGTCCTGCTCCTCGTACATCAGCTTATGCCCGTTCGCTATGAGGCTTCGTTCGGTGCTGCCGTATAGCATCCCTTCCGAGAACACCGGCCGGTCGGCCGTTTCTCCGTTGATGATCGGCAGGATGCTGCTCCCCCGGACGTCCTCCGGGGCGCCCGGCCCGACACCGACGATATCCAGAATCGTCGGAAGTATGTCGATCGTTCTCACGTACGAGTCGACGACCCGGTCGCTCGGCAGTCCGTCCGCGGCCAATATGAGCGGTACGTGGATCACCTCTCGATGAAGCGTGTGGCCGTGCTCGAACATATCGTGCTCGCCGAAAGCCTCGCCGTGGTCGGAAGTGAAGACGACCAAAGAGCGCGACGGACCCACGTGAGTTTCTATCGAAGCCAATACGTCGCCGATCAACTTGTCGATGTAACGCACTTCGCCGTCGTAGCTCTCGATGGAGCTTCTTCGACGCGGAGACGTGCGGTAGCCGGCCGGCGGGTTGTACGGTCGATGGGGGGTTAGAAGATGAAGCCACACGAACATCTTCTCGTCGGCGTGCCGATCCAGCCAACCGTTGAGCTCCCGTACGAGTTTGCCGTCTAAAGCGGCGGCCATCTTGAGAAACGGCCCCCAGGGCTTGTACTCCACTGAGATACCCGGCACGCGGTGCCGGATGGAACTGGGCGTGTCGGGGTAGTACCAATCCGTGAACCCCTGCGAGAATCCCTCGCCGACGATCAACCCGGGCTGATTGACGAACGCCGCCGTGCGGAATCCTTCTTCTTGGAAGATCTCGGCCAGGGTCCGTTCCGCCAACGGGATCGAATAAGCTCTTTGATCGCGCCGTTCACGCCACTTGAATCGCTTGTCGGGAGGCGCCGGGGCTTCCACTAGGCCCAACTGTGTGGGGTAAAGCGACGTCATGATCGAGCCCATGCTCGGAATCGTCCAGCTCGCGACGGACTGGGCCCGTTCGAAGCGCACTCCCATTCCGGCGAGTCGATCGATGTGAGGGGTCTCATGTCCCGTGTGTCCATAACAGGAAAGTCGGTCGGGGCGAAGAGTGTCCACGACGATGAGGAAGACCGCATCGGGCCGGGACGACCAAGGCTTGATCCACAATAGGCCCGGCACTATGGCGGCGGCCACAACGATCAGGGTGGCCCAGATCCAGAGTCTTGAAGGTCGATGGCGGTCTTGCGTCATTTTCCATCATCCGGTCCGTAGAAGTTGTCCTTGCCCTTTCCCAAACGCATATCATCGTATCGACGGACCGCATAGCTGTTGAGAAACCGGCGGCCGCTCAAGGGTTCAGGCGCCCGGCCGGTCTCGATCGGGGCAAAAAACCCCTTGGCGGACACACGGCGCAACCATAGCATGTAGCCGTTAGATACTAAACAGAGGTTGGCGGGGCTATCAAGGAAAGAAAGGAAAGGGAGGATCGGATTCAAGAGCCGCGAAGCCTTGGGTGGGATTGATGGCTTTTTGAAGATCACGGAGTTCAAGTTCGAGTGTTCGGAAATAGTCGGACATAGGTTTGAAAGCGTAGGTGACCATGCCGATTACTTGCGGCATGGAGGCTGCTCTAAGATCATCGAGTTGTTGGCCGACGTATGACCGCCGTTTGACGAGTCTTCGTTCCTGTACTCATACTCAGCCGGGGATGCAATCCGGACTGTGATCGGAAATGCTCGCAAGGCCGGAAGCACCGTCGAAAGTGCTATTTGGGACTTCCGTCGGTGCCCGCTATCGCGACCAATTCGAACCACATACGAGCCCGAGAGAGGCTTGCTCGCTCGGCCCGCTCCTTGCCCCGACGGAATACGGTCGATGACCGGACCTCGCCCCGCCGAGTAGTCGGGCCGGCTTGCCTCAACGTTGCGCCCGAACGCTCGGGAAATGGCAAGAGCCGGCGACAGCGAGGACGCTACTTGGGCGGGCTCCCCACGAACGGTTGGCTTTGAGCTCGCGTTGAAGTTGGCCCTCAGTCAGACGCATACCATATGAGTTGGTTATAAGTGCCAATTACATAGTACATTACGGCAGATTGGGCGGCCGGATACCCCTCACGCTTAGGATCGGAAGGACGTGGTAAATCGGGGCAAGGGGCATCCGGCGGATAAAAGCGCTTGACAGGCACACGGCCTGGCCGTACTATGTAACCGAGGGTTATAATATAACCGGAGGTTAGCATGGGCATAAAGGAGAGAAAAGAAAGGGAAAGAAGGCGGCGGAGCAACGCGATTCGGAAGGCGGCGAAGAAGATCATCAGGGAAAAGGGCGTGGAGGGTTTGACGATGAACCAGGTGGCTGAACTCACCGAACTGAACAAGGCGACGCTCTATTCCTACTTCGATAACAAGGACGATCTGATCGACGCGATTGTGTACGACGGATTGGTGCTTCTGGAAAAGAGACTCGAGGAGAGCGATCGAAAATCCGCGTCGGGTTTGGAGGAGGTGATGAACCTGACGCGTGAGACCCTGGATTTCTATAGGAAGTATCCCGCCTATTTCTACGCGCTTAACCATCAGGAGCGACGCGGTTCGCGGGAGGAGAGAGAGACCCCTTTCTCGGTCAAGGGGGACGAGATGGCGTCGAGAATTTTCGGCAGGATGCGTGGGAGTATCGGGCGCGGAATAGAGGACCGGAGCATTCGAAGGGAGGTCGATAGCAATAGGTTCTTGGTTCTGTTCTTTGCCTACACATATGGAGTTATGCACACGGTGATTTCCAAGCAGGACGTCTACGTTGACATACTCGGGCTGAGCCCGGAGGAGGTCGAGAGGTCGGGACTGGAGGTTCTGCAGTACTTTCTGGAAAGAGGTGAAAGGCGATGAAGAGGAAGGTACATCTGAGCGCGTGGTTCGTCCTCGTGCTCCTAGCTACGGGGGCGACGCCCGTCGAAGCGGGAGAATCTGCGCCGCAGGTTGATTCGGGGCTTGCCGAGAGACTCCAAGCGGCACTGGACAGCTCGCTGGCAGCCACAGGCACAATGGGCGTCTCGGTGGCTGTAATCATGCCCGATGGTGCGCTCTGGACCGGCGTGAGCGGATTCTCACATCCCGGCACTCCTGTTACACCTGATATGCTCTTTGACCTGGGCAGCACCGGCAAGAACATCATGGCTGCCCTCATCCTGGACTTGGCGGAGGATGGCCTGCTCTCGCTGGACGATACCATCGATAAATATCTGCCGCCCTTTCCCAAAGTAGCCGGCGGAATCACGATCCGTCAGCTTCTAAATCACACTAGCGGTCTCTACATGTGGGTGGAACACCCCGATTGCCCGATCAACACGCCTTTCTACGAGATCGACTTCGAAAGATGGTGGACGGTGGAGGAGATGTTCTCGGAGCTCGGCGGAGAGCCGTACTTCGAGCCGGGCGGGGGATGGCACTACACGCAGGCCGGGTTTCAACTTGCCAAGTTGATTGTTGAGAAGGTGACGAAGTCAACCGCACCGGCGGAAATCCAGAAACGCCTGTTGGATCCGCTGGATATCCACGGGATGCTGCTGGATCTGGCCGAACCGGTTTCCCCCCGGCATCGAATCGCGCACGCCTGGTTCGATGGCGACCGTGACGGGACTCCGGAGGACATATCGGGAAAGTCCAGGAACTGGATCAACTCTCTTTCCGGGATCTACTATTTTGCGACGATGGAGAGCCTCGTCAGGTGGTTGCGGGGGTTGTATGACGGCAAAGTCCTAAGCCGGGCCTCGCTCGACGAGATGCTTGATTTCTATGGGCCGTTGCCCGAAGAAGGTCTTGCCGGATATGGTCTGGGGACCGAGTACTTCCTCATGGGGCCCGTGGAGATGTGGGGGCACAAGGGCTCGATCCACGGTTATCGAACCGGCGCCTATCACCTGCCCGGGTTCAACATCACCATAGCCCTGGCTATAAACAGCGACAGCGATGAGAAGGGTTATGTGATGTTTGGTTCAGTGTTGGACGTGCTGCTGTCCGGGCGGTAACCCGTCTGGTTCGACCACCGGTATGCTACGGCTGCCCGACTTGTACGAGAAGGACAGAGCTCATTGTACGCCCTGCCAAGGTGGCGTCCGGCGACCTTCGTGTTCATCACCTTCGTCCACTGCTTGCCTCCCCAGTCGCTCGGCCGGTCGCTGGTTTCTCGCATGACTCAACTCGTTGAACCGAGTGCATCGGGAGCCACGTCGATATCGGGCCGGTTCTCAATGTAGTATGGACCCGCAACCGAAAGCCTGTTAGGCACGTATCCCTTCTAGTGTCATGAGTTGAAAGTCCATCGCCTTTTTCCGACGCAATTCTTCGCGTCACAACAAGAAGCGTCGTAGCGGAATAGTCACAGAGACTTTTAGCTCAGTACACTAGTTGACCCACGTAATTGCCATAGTATAGAGAGAGCGCCGACAATTGACGCCGCCAGCCGGTAGCCGGCGGCCAAGCAGAATCGCCCGGAGGACCTCGGTGAGTATGTAGAAGGGGGCAGTCATGCAAGGTACGGGACGTCGGTTTCTGGAAGCAGTCTTCGTATTCCTGTCGATGCTAGTCCTTGCTACAGGGACATCGCACGGGCAAGAAGGACTTATAGAACGCGAGCTGCTCATAGATGATGTTCGCCGGCTTGCAGAGATCGTCGAGAGTACGCACCCGGATCCATACACGAATGGAGGCGGCCGGATTGATTTCCACCGAAGGCTGCACGAGCTGCTTCACGCGATTCCCGAAGAGGGGATGAACAAGGACGACTTTGTCAAGCTGCTCCGCCCCTTCCTTGCCTCAATCGGGGACCAGCACACGTCAATATACACGGAGTATTCGACCGACGACTCGGCTCCCGGCGGTGTTCCGTTCGTCTTTGAGCCTATTGAGCGTTCCCTCTATGTCCTCGTTCCATTCTTGCCGGCCGACGAGAAGTACATCGGATCGCTTCTGATCTCGGTGGAAGGAGTGCGTACCGCTGAGCTCATGGAGCGGTTCACGCGCCTGGAAGGCGCTGAGAACGAGTACTTCGTCCTGCGGCAGCTCGGCAGGAGCAATCTTCTATATGAACCGTATCTGCGGGAGCTCATTCCCGAGTGGAGGGACAATGGCTCCGTCACAATTGAGTTGCGGCTTCCGTCGGGTGAGATTGAGACGATCACCCGCGATTTGCCTGTGAGCCTCGACCAGCTGAGACTGCCCGAATCACGCGTGAGCTTGCCGAAGACGGATGACTCGGGTTTCCTATGTGAGTTCCTGAAGGTATCGGATCGCGAGGAAGAAATCGCCTATTTGCGTGTCGATCATATGCAGGGCTATCGCGAGGCGCGCGAGATGGCGGTGGCGGTCGGTGCCGAAACTCTGTCCGTTGCGGAGATCGCAGCCATCCCCTCGGCAACGGAGTCCTTCAGATCGCTGGTAGTCGATATGAAGGAAAGGAACACCCGGACTCTCGTAATAGACATACGAAGAAACGGCGGAGGCAACTATATGATGGCGCCGATTCTCGTATACCTCCTTTACGGAAAGGACGTCCTTACTGCCATTCCAAAGGAGGAAGCCAGGTCGGGAGGAGGACACGGCGAACGATATTCGGAGTTGTACTTCAAAGCTCGTCCCAATGTGACGTTGGAGAGGATAAACGAAGGCCGAAAAGTCCCGCTTGTGCTTGGCGACATCGATTTCGCCCGCATTATGGCTGATGCTTCGTATGGAGCGGAAGGCGGCTCCGCGACTGCGGAAAATCCCGAGCGCCTGAAGGTATATCGAAGAGCATCGACATTCTTCGCCGAATACGATTCAGGTACCTACTCGGGCTACTATCTTCCGGAGAATGTGTTTGTCTTGATGACCCCCTGGACGTCAAGTTCCGGTCTGGACATGGCTTTGTTTCTCTATCGGGCGGGAGCCACACTTATTGGCACTCCTTCGGGACAGTCCCCGAATTCCTGGGGGCAGCTGCTCGAGTGGGGCCTAGACAACAGCGGAATCAGGGGAGAGGTCTCAGGCTCTTTTGACATAGCCTTCGGCGATGATCCCGACAAAGGCCGGGTCCTTACCGTTCACTATCCACTGACGTATGAGAAACTAACGTCCTATGACTTCGATCACAACGCCATATTCCTTTACGCGATGGAGTTGCTGAAGGACCGGCACGACTGATCTCATGGCGGTTACCGTGCATCCTCCCAATTCTTCTGAAGATCCTTCCATTCCTTGAAAAACGGGCCGTCTTGTGATATCCTATCCGTGCTATTGCAGACGAGGGAGGTTCCTGCAATGAGGCTGCACGGTTCACGTGAAAATTCGACCTGTAAGGCCCACGCCCCGCGTAATGCGGCGTGGGCCTTATGTATATGTGCGATATTGCAGGCGCAGGTTGAGGGCACGTCCGTGCCTAAATACGGGAAAGGAGTGAAGGTCATGCAATGCATTGAGTGTCGACTACTGCGGGTTCTTTTCGCCGGACTGCTCATGGCTTTACTTGTGGTCCATGCGTGGGCGCAGTGGATGCCGTTCGGCATTGTCCTTTGCGACGGCTCCGGCGACCAGGAGTCCCCTGCGATTGTCTCGGACGGCGAAGGCGGCGCCATCGTGTTCTGGTCGGACGGACGGCCCGGGATAGGGCAAGCTGACATGTACGCGCAACGTATGAGCGGCACCGGGGAGATCAAATGGACTGCAAACGGCGTGGAACTGTCCGGCGCCGCGTTGGGCCAGGTTGACCCCGATGCGGTTTCCGACGGATTCGGCGGCGCTATCGTCGCCTGGAAGGACGGCCGAAACGGGGGCGGCAACTGGGATATCTACGCGCAGCGTGTAAATGCAAATGGAGATACCCTCTGGGAGGCCGACGGCGTTGCGGCGTGTGCTTGTGCCGGAAGCCAGGAGGAGCCTGTGGTAGCTTCGGATGAATCCGGTGGGGCCATAGTGGCGTGGCAGGACTACCGTAGCGGCTATTACGACATATATGCGCAGCGCATTGATTCCGACGGGGACACGGCATGGGCTTCCGCCGGCATTCCCGTCTGTACAAGCGCGTGGCACCAGCATTCTCCCGGGATTGTGGCGGACGGCGCGGGTGGCGCGATTGTGACATGGCAGGACATTCGTAGCGTTGACTATGACATCTATGCGCAAAGGCTCGATTCCAATGGAGACACACTCTGGACTGCGGACGGGGTGCTCCTCTGCGGCGCGTCGTGGGACCAGTCTGTCCCGACAATCGTCGCCGACGGTGAGGGCGGCGCGATCGTTGCGTGGAGGGACAACCGGGACGCGGTGGGGGACATCGCCGCGCAGCGAGTGGATGCCTATGGGAATGTGCTGTGGGGGTCCGGCGGAGCCGTGCTGTGCGGCGACGAGGCGGCCCAGAGCGACCCCAGGGGCATATCGGATGGCGCGGGCGGCGCTGTGGTTGTGTGGACGGACGACCGAAATGGGAACTTGGACATCTATGCTCAGAGAGTGGATGTCTCCGGGGCGGCACTCTGGACGACGGACGGAGTGGCACTTTGCACAAATGGGGCGGAACAGGAGTTGCCGGCAATCGTATCGGACGGATTGGGCGGTGCCATTGTGTCGTGGGACGACTATCGAGCCGGGAATTGGGATGTCTACGCGCAGCACGTTGATTGGTCGGGGACGGTCAGGTGGGAGACTGACGGTGTAAAGATCTGCGCCGTCGGAGGGAATCAGCGAGAGTCGGCTGTCGTTCCGCTTGAAGCGGGAGGCGCCCTCGTCGCATGGACCGACGGCCGGAGCGGCGACCTCGACATCTACGCGCAACGTTTGGGGCGTCACGGGTACTGGGGCGATCCCGCTCCCGTCATTGCCTCGGTCGAGGATGTGCCCGGAGATCAAGGCGGGCAGGTTCGCGTAAGCTTCATGCCGAGCCGGCTCGACTCCCGGCCCGATCCCGAGATCACCTACTATTCTATTTGGCGGAGTCTCTCACCGGCTGCGGTGCATGCTCTGAGACATAACGCCGTACAACTGACGACAATGGGGGAGGCCCGTCCCGAATTGATCGGCAAAGCGTACTGTTCGTCGGCCTCCGGAGACTGGGAACTGATGGGCACGATGGAGGCTCATCTTTGGGCCCAGTACGGTTACACCTCGGCCACACTGCGGGATTCCACGAGCGTTGACCGAGGCTGGGAATACTACTGCGTCTCCGCTCACGGAAGCGGACCATTCGTGTTTTGGGATTCAGCGCCGGACAGCGGCTATTCCGTGGACAATCTGTCTCCTTGTGCTCCGCAGGGTCTCGCCGGTCAATTCCAGGAAGAATGCCGAGTGTTGCTGCATTGGAACCCAAACGCGGAAGGCGACCTCTCACACTATGCGGTTTACAGAGGCGTCGAGCCCGCCTTCCATCCTGATGAGGGTGACCGTATCGGCACGACGGTTGACACGTCCTTTGTCGATGGTGACTGTTGTTATGGCGGAGAGTGGTACTACAAGGTGTCCGCACTGGACTTGCATGAGAACGAAAGCGGGTTTGCCCTTTTGATGCCAAGTGACATCGCGGGCGCACCGGGCGTCGACGGCCGCTATGGCAACACGTTGCACCAAAACGTGCCCAATCCATTCGCGTCTTCGACTTGGATTGCCTTCTCGATTGAAAGAGAGACAAGTGTGCTGGTCGAAGTGTTTGACGCAAAGGGGCGCTTGATACGAGTGTTGACGGACGACGTGCGTCGCCCGGACCTCCACGTGGTAAACTGGGACGGAAGAGACGCTGGTGGACGGCCTGTGGCTGCGGGCACGTACTTCTACCGTTTGAATGCCGTAGGCTGGAGCGCCGTGAAGAAGATGATCGTCGCCCGATAGAGAGGGGTTCTTTCGGGCCTGCTCTCTATGGAGAGAGTAGGAGCCGGGGATGCAATTGCCGAACATCGGTCAAGAGAATGGCGTCGCGAAGCGCCGCGAGCCGGAACCCCTTTACCGAATGGCTGCAAACCGTTGGCCGGCTGCGCACGGCGAGATAAGGGTACATCTCGCACAACGGTAACTCCTTGTTTACGGACACGCCGGCGGAGTAGATCTCCCATCGGCCGTTGGATCGGTCGTGACGACTACCCGCCGATCAGAATCAGCTCGAGCTGAGGCGTTGAGATGTACTCTGCGCCATCTTCGGTGACCACAACCATGTTTTCCACTGTGACAATGCCGCGATCCGGCACGCTGATGCGCGGTTCAAGAGTAAACACCATGCCGGGCTCGAGCGGCTGACGTACCTTCTCGCCGTACTTCTCCCACTCCGGACCGAGCAGGGCGGTCCCGTCATGTGAGTAGCGACCAACCTGATGGCCAACGGCGAAGGGGAATTCGTCGTAACCGTTGCTCGTAACGTAGTCCCTGCACGCGGCATCCACGGTCACGCCGCTGACGCCGGGGCGCATGGCCTTTCGGGCCCGCTCGATTGACTCTGTGATGACGGCGAAAGCCTTTGTCACCTCGGCGGGAGCTTCAGTCTCACCCCTGTCCAGTATGTAGAACGTACGTTGCAGATCGGAGCAGTAGAGGTCGCGCTTCGTTCCCATGTCCATGCTCACCACCATGCCCGGCTCGATCACGCGGTCCGTGGGAGGGTAGTGGGCCTCTGCCGTGTTGGGGCCGGCGAACACCGCGGGGCAGGTGCTTGCCCCCCAGGCGGACTCAACGCCACGGCGCTCGAACTCAGCGGCGACAAAGGCGGCCACCTCGCGCTCCGTCCGTCCGGCGCGCATGAAACCCGGCACCAAATCATACACCTCCTCGGTGTCGGCTATGGCGCCGCGTATGGCGGCCAGTTCGGTCTGGGTCTTGCGCTGGCGAAGGGCGCTCACCAGCGGCTCGGAAGATACGAAACGGTCGGCCAGGCCTATCTCCCCGAGCACATCCCGCAACGTAAGGTACATGCCGTGGGTGAGGCCGTCGGCTATCTCGCTGGCCACCGACCAGTTCAGAGCTATGCTCGACGGGTTGATCTCCCGCATTACTTCCTGGAGAAGCGGCTTGTAGTCCTTTATGAAGCTCTCTACGCGGGCGTAAGCGCCGGTGTCCTCAACGGCGGCGCGGTCATACTTGCCGACTATGGCCACCGCACCCAGCTTGCGCGACAAAATGAACGAGCTATGCCAGGTGACGTAGCTGCCCAGCAGGAACTCCAGGGTGGGGTCGCCGCAGATCTGGCTCTCGCGCGTGAAAGTCAGCCAGCAGTCCATGTCGAACTCATCGAGCAGGGCCAGTCCCTGCGTGACCTTCTCTTGAATCAGCATGTTGTGTTCCTCCGGGTTCTTACCTAAACCAACACATCTCTTCCGGCCATACTGCGTGCGTAGAGGATCAGAGCAAGTTCCACAGCAGAGCCACAATCCCGATGATCCGGAGATAAATCCGCGCCTGCACGGCTCGATCCCCGAAGATTGGTTCATCCTTCGCAAACGACAAGTCGATCACCGTCGCGAGCTTTCCGGTCATTGTACCCAATAATAGGCAGGGGGTGTCCTCGAATGTAAGGGCAACACGAATGTCTCACAAGAGAACTTATTGCAGATAGTTGACTTACGGGTCCTCGGACCGCATTGCCGAATCCCGGGTACGGACCAATGTCTGCCTAATCACAGAAGTCCTGCTGGGTCAAGCCCGGGGGAGGAAACCGGGCAGCAGATGGCCCCGCGTCTCATGCTCCGGTGAAGATGGTCGACTCCCGACCCCGGCAGTAATGTCCCGAGAGCCCACAGGCACTGCGTGCGCCCCGAATCGGCTCGATGTTTCCATTCGCCGCCGGGGTTTGAGTTCACCTGCCTAGGAGCGGTTGCTGCGCAGGAAGTCGTTGACAGATGCGAAGATGCATGATATCATAAGATGTTGGGGTTTGTGCTCAGCGATTGTATCAGCGAAAGGGGAGACTCATGCGCCTACTGCCGTTCTTCTTGCTGTTGGCCGTACTTTTACTGGCTGTTCCAACTGAGATGTCTTTCGCAGACGCGGCCGTCCGGATCACAACGGATCTGTGGAACGACAGTGCGGTGAGCTACTCTCCCGTTGCTGATCAGATTGCGTGGTACTCAAACAGGACCGGCGGCGCCCAAGTCTGGCTCATGTCTTTGCCGGGGGGCACGCCCACTCAATTGACCAACGAGGCTTCAAATTACTGGCCCACCTGGTCTCCTGACGGCACGACAATCGCGTGCGTATCTGATCGTGACGGGTCATTTGACATATATACCATCCCCGTGGGGGGCGGGACGGCGACCAGGCTCACGACCGGAGCCAACCCGAATCGCCCGGAGTGGTCTCCTGACGGGACAATGATAGCCTATGATCAGAGCGATGACATCTGGGTTGTTCCGGCGACCGGTGGCGCGCCCACCCAGATCACGACGCACAGCGCAGTTGATTCCGACCCTACCTGGTCTCCTGATGGAAATTGGATAGCATTCGCTTCGAATCGGGGCGGTGGAGGCGACATATGGGCGATACCGTCCGCGGGCGGCACAGCCGTACAGATTACAACCGGTACCGGCGGCGATGGCTATCCGTCGTGGTCGCCTGATGGGAGCTTTATCGTGTTCACGTCTTTTAGAAGCGGGAACGGTGACATCTGGACAATCCCGGCTTTCGGAGGTACTGCAGCGCAGATCACCGATGACCCGGCTCCGGACCTTGAGCCGGATTGGTCAAATGACGGAACTAAGATCTACTTCTCGTCCTCACGGGAGGAGATGAACCAAGACATTTACGTGATAGATTTCACCGTGCCGGTTACGGTTGAGCAGTCAACGTGGGGAAGGGTTAAGAGCATGTTCAGATAGTCCGATTGGCGGCCCGGAATCAAGGCATGGCCGATTGTCCGGAGGGTTGGAATCAGAAGGGCGGTACTCAGGAGTCTCTTGGGTGCCGCCTTCAATGCGTGTGAGGAGCTATCGAGCACGGGCGATGGAAACACCATTCAAACCGGCTAACCCCGGTGGCCCTAACAGCCGTAACGTTTGGGCAAGGTTACAATCTCAATCGGTGTTGACACCTGAGCATGTCGGCATCCAGCTGGACGGTGTATGAACTGCGATTCCCGTATGGAACCCTCCCCGGCTTCGTTGGTGGTCTCCCGACTAGCGGCACGTCGAATTACCTTCAGAGCGTCTGGCTCACTGATGCGAACACAGGCACGGCCATCGGCTATGTGGGCACCGTCCTTCGGACTACGACAGGAGGCTAAGCGGAATGAGGGTATTCAAGGCGGATCAAGCCGGAGCTGAGCGCCGGCCGGCGGAACTCGCCCGTCCCCCGGGCGGTCCTGCATCAAAACGGTATCCGGCGCAGCTTCAAGTCGCGCAATTTCCTGATGCCGAGAAGGCCCATCGTTGCAGCGGTTATGAGAACCGCCGGCAAGGAAACCGGGACTATGTCGCTACCCGGTATTCCCGAAGCCGTTACCCGCTGCGCATAGACGTCCTCATCGGCGTCTCTCGCGTCTTGCCATGCGACGATCGCGCCGCCGGTTCCGTCAGGGACAATGTGACCCCCTCTGAACCTGTAATTGGCTTGATTCCCCGTCTCCGCTGAGAGTGACACGCCTTCCGCTTCCCATTGAATCGATCCGGACGAGTCAACGCGTTGCGCGTACACGTCTTCATCTCCGGTTTGATTGCCGAACCAGGCGATCAGCGCGCCCGTTGAGCCGTCGGAGCAGATGTCCGGATTCATCTGACCTCCTGAGGCCGCGCACAAGGCTACGCCATCGGCGAGCCACTGAATCGCTCCTGTTGAGTCCACTCTCTGAGCATAGATATCGGGCTCCGCGCCCCGAGAGTCGGTCCAGACAACGAGAGCGCCGCCGCTGCCATCCGTGATCAAGTCAGGCTTGTACTGATGGGCGGCGGCGACGGTCATCCGCACTCCGCCCGCCGTCCACTGAGCCGCACCCGTGGAGTCGAGCCGTTGCGCGTGGATATTCCAATCACTTCGAAGATCCTCCCAGGCGATGATTGATCCGCCGGGGCCGTTCGAGATGATCCGCGGCGCATGCGTCACACCGGAATCGGAGACGTAGATGCCGTCCGCGGTCCATAGTACGGTTCCGGAGGCGTTCACCCGGTTGGCGTACAGGTAGTAGTGATCGTCTTCGTTTACCCAGCAGACAATCGCGCCGCCCGCTCCGTCCGACGCTATGGCCGGCTCACTAACTCTATCGTAGCCGGGGCTATTGTTGCCGAGCTGAACTCCTCCGCTCGCCCAGAGGACCGTCCCGGTCGCGTCGATTCGTTGCGCGAACATGGTTCCGGTACTGATCCATGCTATGACCGCACCGCCGAAACCGTCTGGAGCAATGACCGGCGTGGCCTGTGTGGCCGAGGTCGTGCACACGGGCGCGCCGTTTGACGCCCATTGGATCGCACCCGCCGAGTTCACGCGCTGTGCGAAGATATCCCAGTTGCCGTTACGATCATCCGCCCAGGCGACGATGGCTCCCCCTGCGCCGTCCGATGCGGCGATGGGTAATGAACTTGCGTCTCCCACCGTGCAAAGAGGCACGCAGTCGGGCTGCCACCTGACCGTTCCGGAGAAGTCGATCCTCTGCGCGTACACGTGATAGTCCGTGCCGTCTCGCTGGTCACGCCACGTGAGAATGGCCCCACCCGCGCCGTCGCTGACTGCTGCGGGACTTTCTTGGTAACCGGGCTCGGTGCACACGGGCGTTCCATCCTTCACCCATTCCGCAGAGGCGCGAGAAGAAGGTAAGAATACCAGCATTACCGAAGCGAGGATCAGGGTACGTGGACGTGCGAAGATCTTCAAAACAGGGCCTCCTCTCTTGTGGCGTGTTTGACTCCGATGAGGGGTGAATTCAACGTAGAGAGCCTCAAGGAAGCGGCCCAAATCGTGGCGGCAGTGGTCTTGAGGGCGATGAGTAAGCGACAGTCAAATAGGCCACAAGAGGGATAGTTGAAGCCTATCGCGATGGGCTTTGGCGTCCCCAACGGGATTCGAACCCGTGTTGCCGGCGTGAAAGGCCGGTGTCCTAGGCCGCCTAGACGATGGGGACGCGCTTGCTGAAATGGCTCATTGTGTGTGGGCCGTGCACTGCCGGGGCTCGGCTCTGTTTCGGCGGATGCCGAGACCGATGAGGACCGACCCTAGGGCGTTTTACACAAAAAAGACGCTCCGGAGGAGCATCAGACCCGAGGGAGCATCAGACCCGAGGGAGCATCAAATAAGTAGTCTACCGCGTCAGATCCGTTTTTGTCAAATTAAAGGGCGACGGCCTCAAGGGCAAGGGATGAGGTGACGCGGCCGGCCCGGGGGAAGGGGATTCCGCCGGTCTCGGCCCGGAGGCCGCAGAGCGGCGTTTGCGCCAGACGCGTCACGGCCGTGGTGGCGGGGGGGCGGCATTTGCCAACGGCTACCGCCTGGGGACCGGCCTCCGCGTGCGCCCGGCAGACAGATGCCCCCTGCAACCTAGCCCCTGCAGCATCTGACCACCGCGGCCACGACACCCAGTACCATGATATTCTCGCATTCGGCGCCTTCATAGACCATGGGAGACATGGCTTCGTTCTCGGGTTTCAGCACGACCTGGTCTCCCTTCCTGTACAGGCGCTTGATTGTGGCCTCGTCGTCCACTCGGACAGCCACGATCTCACCGTCGTCCGCATACTGCTGAGCCTTCACGACCACAAGATCTCCGTCAAGGATATGGGCACCGATCATGCTGTCCCCTGAGACACGGAGCGCGAAGAGAGTGCCGGACGGGGCAATGGAGCGGTCCAGCATGATTTCTCCGTCGTGGTTTTCAACGGCCAGCAGGGGCAATCCGGCGGCGATCCGCCCCAGGATTGGGACGCCCAAGGCATCTTCGCGTTGCGGTCTTCTGTTGATTATGTCAATGCCGCGAGACGCCTCCCTACGCTTCTTGATGTACCCCTTTTTTTCAAGGGCGCTGAGATGATCTGTAACACCCTTGGTTGAGCGTATCCCGAACTCTCGGCAGATCTCCCTCACTGTCGGCGGAAAACCGTGCTCGTCGAGATGGTTGACCAAGAAATCGTATATCTCTCTCTGTCGGGCGGTCAGTTCTTTCGAACGAGGCATCGTATCCCTTCCTGTCGTCTGCCGGCCTTGGGGCAACAAAGTCTCAGCGAATGCCAATGGCTGCCGGTCCTCGTCGGACCCCGCGATCGCGCATTGATCGGCGGCGGCTCCGGAGGGAGCATCTTCGGCATATAACCGCTTTCTGCCTCCACTGCAAGCGCAAAAACGGACTATCCCACAGATTCTGTTTTCTATGCAGTCCCCGGCTGGGCCGATTCAGCCTAAGCCGTGAGCCAGGAAACCTGGGTGGAGCGGTTGGCGGAGGCTCCCCTGTGGCCGCTTCTTGCGGGAGAGCCAGGGGGCCGCCCCTCCGACCGCCCGAGGCACATTACTAGACACACGTCTAGGTGTCAAGGGGAAAATGCGCTGTGGCTCGGAGTGCCCCACGACAACTCGCAGGGCTCCGGACAAGTAGCCCGACGGCGACCTGCGGCATGTGGATGCCGGCTTACTGAAGAGATGCGCGCTCGAGTCTGCCCGGCGAATGCAAGAATGGCGAAGGCAATCAGGTCTGGGAAGTCGGCCTTTCCGCGTCCCAGGGCATGCGGTCCCCATGGGGTGAACGGCACGAAAGGCGGGCTCCCGAGCGCCGTGTGAGGCCGGCTCAGAAGACCGTCAATGGGCTTCCTTGCCGGATGCACGTTGGAGCGCCTCCAAACAGGCAGGCAGAAGCGTTCTCGGACGTACCTCTATTGAGACGGGGGCACCTGCCTTACGCGCGATGGAGATGACCCGCGGTATGTCAACGGTTCCCGTGCCGAGGGGGCTGTGCGAATCGACCGTCCCATCGTTATCGTGCAAGTGCACGAGCGCGATCCGATCCATGTGTGAAAACATGAAGCGCTCGTGGCCGTCCAGTTGTCCTTCTCTCGTGTTGGAGTGCCCGACGTCCCATGTCAGGTGCACGGGAGACTTCGAAAGCAGTTCGTCGGTTATTTCTTGGATCGCCCGCGGGCCGAAACATCCGGCGTTCTCGATGGAGAGCTTAACCCCCCTGTCTTCGGCGTAGCGAGATAAGGTGGGCAGGCTTTTCATTACTGATTCTCTGATGATGTCGGCATAGAGCTGATGAGGAAAGAGAACTCTGTTGTCCCCGGTTGCCCATCTGAGGTCGCCGCCGCCGAGGTGACATGTGACGACCACGGCTCCCAGATCGGCGGCGAGATCGACGAAGTCTCTTCCCCGCTCTACGCCCGCCTTCAGAAGGGCTTCGTGCGGCGTCGTGAAGGATATCTCCTCGGGAGCGTGAAGGGCCAAGATGACCGAAGCATCGCGAGCTTTGTTCCTCAGAGCGTCACGTCGGTCTTGATCGAATCTCTCCGGAAAAAGCCACGGCATGTTGGCGTTCAGTTCGACGAGCCCCATTCCGAGCTCGCGGGCGAAATCTACCGATTCCAAGGGATCGTCATCGGGCATGAAACACTGGTAACCGATTGTCAATCCGAGGAGTTCTCGAAGGCTCGTTCGGCTCATTCGTTTCCCCAGTGGAGGCTGTTCCGTCGGCTCATTGGGTCCGGTCGGCCCCCAAGCTAAGGTATCGGGTCGGATCGGCGGTCCGGTGCTCGGACCGGCGCTCCAAGACCCTGTTGGTCGTCCGTCTCGTGAGTCGGCTCTCGGCGTCGGGCTGCCGACAATTGCGGCCCGATTCCTTCAGGCGCTGCGACCAATGGGCGCACACTTCGTCCGGACGAGGCGAGGGGGGGGGTGCCGAAGCGACTTCCCGGCTACGGACCGGTGCTGCGCATCGGAGAGGGCGTCCGGGCCCTTATTCTATCAGGCGGATGCGGCCGGAGGCAACGTGCGGCCCTGGGGTCCGGGGCGATGCGTAACCGCGAGCCGGGGGTGACTCTCGGACCCGTGACCGGGGGCGAAATGCGCATGAGCCGAGGCTGGCGGGGGGCGCCATCCGGCGCGGCCCGCCACTGCCGCGCGCCGCCCCACGCGGCACCCCGGCCCAGGCAGCCCCCTGATTCGCCTTGACCGTGGGACCGGAGGGGTGTAAGCTACACCGTATTAGCCCCCTTGGATGACGGGGGCGACGTGTTGGAGTATCCCCCCGCTTTGGACCGCCAAAGCGAGCCACTAGACTGTGCCCGATTTGCGGGCATGCCGAGCCGACAAGGGATGTAGGGAGCATATGGTGAGCAGACCTCGCGCGACCCGGGCCCCGGAGGCGAAGGCTGTAGGCACTTGGCCGGTGCCGTGAGCGCAAGGCCGTTCTTTCCATGAAAGCTTTGGTTGAAGAGAAGACCTATCCCATACTATCAAACAGAGTTCTGCTGAATCGCGCCTCGTATGACGGCGGTTTTCTCGGCGTGGTGTACTTCCCGGCCGGCGGCAAGAAGATTCACATAAACGAGCACCTCTCGACGGTGCTGGACTACTGCACGGGCAAGCGGACGGTGGAATCCGTCCTCAACTCACTTGCGAGAAAATACCACGAGCCGAAGGTGAGTCTCAAGGAGCCCCTCGTTCAAATCCTCGATACCCTGGAGAAGGAAGACATCATATCCATGCGGGACGGGACGGAGCCTCAGGCGAAGATGAAGATCCCGCCGGTCCTCAAGACGCCGTACCCTCTTCACACCGTAAACCTGGAGCTGACTGCCGAGTGCAATCTCAAGTGCATGCACTGCTTCGGCAAATTCGGCAACGGGCACTTCGAGGAGCTTACCCTCGAAGAGATCGGGGACTTGGCCAAGCAGCTAAAGAAGCTCCAGGTATACGAAGTGGCGTTGAGCGGGGGCGAGCCGTTGCTGCGTGAAGATTTCTTCGAAATAGCGAAGGTCTTTGTCAAGGACGGGGTCGCCGTAGGCCTTATGACGAACGGCAGCCTCGTGGACGAGCAAATGGCCGACAACATCGCGCGCGCGGGGATCAACTCCGTCGGCGTGAGCCTGGACGGCGTTCGCTCGGACACCCATGACCCCTTCCGCGGCGTGCGGGGATCCTTCCAGAAAACGATGAAGGGTATACAGCTCCTGCACGACAGAGGTATGAGGCTCAAGATCTACACGGTGCTCAATCGTATGAACAGCGGAGAGATGAAGGCGCTGCTTGAGCTCTACCGCCGGCTAGACGCTACGTATTCGGTGAGCCGGACGCTCACCCGCGGCAAGCCTCGCGAGAACAAGCATCTTTTGTTTTCCGTCAAGGAGTTCCCGCGTTTCTACGAGAAGTTCCTCGTCGCGGAAGAGGTGGTCTTCCGCGGAGAAGGGTCGCGTATCAAGGAGGGCGGGCGCGAGGAGCTTGCGCAGCGGCCGGTCGAGGAGCGGGCCCGGTGTCACGCGGGGGTCCACACACTCAATATCAGGCCGGACGGCGCCGTTACTCCTTGTGCCTCCCTGATCGAGCCCGAGTTCGTTATGGGCAACATACGCGACAACCTCGTGGAGGATATCTGGCTCGAGCCCGAGGGAACCGTGAACCAAATCAGAGAGCTAAGGGCGATCGAGATAGAGAAGTGCGCCGACTGCCGGTTCTTGGATCAGTGCGGGTCGGGCTGCATGGCCTGTGCTTACCTTGAAAAGGGAACGATCCTGGCGCCCGATCTCGGGGCGTGCGCCAAGATGGAAGGGTCGAAGAGCTTCTTCAGAAAATCCGGCGTCCGCCGATTCTAGCCGTCTCACCCGCCGTCATTCCGAGTTTGGAGATGTCTTGAGATACATCGGGGCTACGCTCGCGGCATTCGTCTTCGCGGCGGTCTTATCCTGTTCCGGGGAGGGGACGGGGATATCCGGCCGCGGGGGGGACGATGCGACCGATCCGCGTCGCGCTGGGAACACACCGGATCGCGAGTCGATGTCCGCGACGTCCGACACGGCGGGGGCCGCGCGGCTGTGGCCTGCTTGGCCGGATTCGGCCCTCTCAGAGGAGCTGTCGTACGGTCGGTTGACCTGCCGCACTATCGTGTATGCCGCCCCGGAGGACGTGTGGCGTAGGATCACGACGGTCGGGAGCTTTGTTCTGTGGTATCCTCCCTGGAAGGATGAAAGGGATTTTACCCGATCTCTGAATGGGGTGGGGGGTACCCTGTCTTATAGGACCGGCTCCGTATCGGGGAGGTCGGTAGTCACTTGGTACGATCCTCTGAGGGAGCTCAGGATAGTCCACGAGCCGGCGGACGGTGGTTTCGGAGGGGCGCTGCGGTTCCGCCTGGAGCGGGTCGATCGCGGCGTGGGCCTGGAGGTGACGGAGATCGTGCCGTCGTCCGGAGTTGACGCGCTCCGCGCCGAGGAGCTGCTCTGCAAGCGTACCGCCCTGATAAAGAGACTGGCGGAGGGCGAGTGATCGGGAAGCGGGTTCAAAAAGGGGAGGGAAGCAAGATGAGGACAACTAAGGTATTGGGCGCGTTTTCGTTTGTTCTTCTTGTTCTGGTCGTATCAACCGGCCCCGCGCGGGCCGTGCCCCCCGGGCACGTAGTGCACTCATTCCCGGCACCCTGTGAAAGCCCTTCGGACCTTGCCTGGGACGGCTCGAATCTGTGGGTGGCCGATTGGCGGGAGGCCGTGCTCTATAGAGTATCGCCCGAGGACGGCTCAACGCTCGGCACACTGGAGGCTCCCGGCTACAAGCCGCTCGGTCTGGCATGGGGAGAGGGCTTTCTATACGTATCCGATGGAATATCCCATAAGATATACGAATTAGACCCGGCGACGGGGGAAGTGCAGGCGAGCTATGAGACCCCCGGCAGATCGCCGCAGGGCCTTGCTTGGGACGGGGGCTCGCTCTGGCTCGCGGATGACAGGGACGATTTGATCTATGAGCTCATCCCGAACGACGGGACCATTCTCTCCTATTTCAAGGCTCCGTCCGCGCATCCGACGGCGATGGCCTGGGACGGCCATTACCTGTGGGCGGCCGATAGGATAAAGGACGAGCTGCACATGGAGTGCCGGGATGGGGGAATGGTCATAGGCACTCTGGATTCGCCCGCGCCCTTCCCGAGCGGGATGGCTTTCGGCGACGGGGTGCTATGGGTCGCCGACTTCGAAACGCAGATGATCTACGGGCTCGAGGTGGTGGAGGCCGATCCTTACCTGGTCAAGGACTCGCGAGAGACGGTTCTTTCCTTCAGACACGTGATAAGAAACGACGGGCCGGGGGTCGTCACGGAGGCCGAGATCAACGTGGCCGTGCCGCCCGACAGCCTCGAGAATCAGCTTCTTTATGAGATCGCTTTCGACGGCGGAATGCCGGAGTTCGTCGAGGATCGCTGGGGTCAGGCGATCGCGAGGTTCGTCTACGAGAACGTTCAACCGGGTGAGAGCGTGGAGGCGAGCTATGAGGCCCGGGGCGTGCTGGGGCATCTCAGGTATTTCGTAAGGCCTGAGAAGGTCGGTTCACTGAGAGAGATACCCAGGGAGATCTCCAAGCGGTACCTGGTTGACGGCACACGATACCGGATGGATGATCCGGTTCTCAAGGCCGCGGTCGAGGAGGCGGTGGGGGATGAGAAGAGGCCCTACTGGATCGCGAGGAAGATATTCAACTGGGTTATAGACAAGCTCGACTATCAGATGGTCGGGGGATGGGACGTTCCGGCGACGCTGATCAAGAGGGGGACCGGGTCCTGTTCCGAATACGCGTTCCTCTACATAGCCCTCTGCAGGTCGGCGGGGCTGCCGGCTCGCTACGAAGCCGGTACGGCAGTGCGGGGCGACGACGCAAGCGTGGACGAGGCATATCACCGGTGGGTGGAGGTCTATCTGCCGAACTACGGGTGGGTCCCGGTCGATCCCAGCAGGGGCGACAAGGAGTGGCCCTCGGAGCAGGCCGAGTCGATCGGGAACGTGTCCAATAGGCTCTTTGTAACCACGATCGGAGGCGGGGACTCGGAATACCTCTCGTGGAACTACAATTCAATCGCGTTCTGGAAGTTCACAGGCAGGGCCTCCGTAGTCGAGGACGCGCATGTGGTATGGCGGAGAGCGAAGGCCGAAGGCGAGGAGCCGGTTCTGGGCTCCGCCACGACCCGCCCCGGTTCGGGGACGCCCTAGTCTAGGCGAGTGACTTCCGATATCGTGACGTGTCCGTTGGGGGCTCAGAGTGACTTGCGCGGCTGCCCGGCCGGCGATATGGGCTACCGCGGACGGAAGGCGGCGGGGAGCGCGTGAGGCGTCCTTCATACAATATACTGCATGTAGAAGCCGGCCCGACGTACGGCGGATCCACCGGCATACTGGAAGGCTACCTCGTACACGGCGATCATGAGCGCCTGGTAAGAGACGTGCTCTTCCACTATCGTGTCCCCGGGACCGAAGTGATTGAGAAGAACTGCCGCCGGTTCATTTGTCTGGATCGCCCGCCGCCCGAGGACTGGGACGTGAGCGAAGGGGTTGTCCGAGGCACCAGCGGGGGCGCCTTGCCCCCGGGGACGGGCAGTCGAGGCGCCGCGTTCGCCCAAGCGCGGGGTGGAGAGAGGCAGAGCTCGGGGATGTCTCTCTCCGGAGATCCCGGAGCCCAAGCCCCTCGCGGTGGAGTTCCCGGGACAGAGGAGCCGCCCCGGCAGGCCCGTGGGCCAGAGCCGCTACGAGGGGGGGCGCTTCGCCGAGCGGCCAAGCGCATCCCAGGCGCCGGCGCGCTGGTGCGTTCGTTGCGATCCGTTGCGACGTTCGTCGGAGTCGAGTTGCCGCTTGCGTTCCGTGTGGCCCGGGAGGCGCGCATGGGGCGCTGCGATCTCATCCACAGCAACAACACCCCAACCATTCAGCGCTCTACGATTATCGCCGCGGCCATCGCCGGGAAGCCGGCTGTCGCGAATGTGAGAACGTCCGTGAGATTGGGTCGCTTCGACAGGCACCTGGCGAACCGATGCAGTCTGATAATCGCGCAGAGCGAGTCCGTGGAGAAGGAGCTCAGAGGGCAAAACCTGAGCCCTCCGATAGTCGCTTGCTTCGATGGAGTGCCCATCCCATCGGAGCCGTTCCCGGTTTCGAGCGACATCAAAGGAGAGCTTCTGGGAACGTCGGACACGGTGATAGGCGGAGTAGGCCGGCTTGTGGACAGGAAGGGTTTCCGCTACCTGATAGAGGCTATGCCCGGTGTTCTTGAGCGGCACAGCCGGGTGACGGTCGCCTTGGCGGGGGACGGTCCCCTCAGGAGGGACCTCGAGGACCTGGCCGCATCGCTCGGCATAGGCAACAAAATCCGCTTCCTGGGCTTTAGACGCGATATTAGATACGTGCTGCAAGCCATTGATATTTTTGCGCTTCCGTCTCTCAAGGAGGGGCTTCCTCTGACCATGCTCGAAGCCATGGCCGAGGGTAGGCCCACGGTCGCCAGCGCCGTGGACGGCGTCCCCACTTTCGTTCACCACGAGCGTACGGGACTGCTCGTACCTCCCAGGGATCCGGGCCGCCTGGCCGAGGCGCTGATCCGGCTGTTGGATGACAAGGCGCTCGCGGCACGATTGGGAAGGGACGGTCGGGCGCTCGCGGCGCGGGAGGGCAGCGTCAAGAAGACGGCTTCGAAGGTCGATGATCTGCTGCTTCAGGTTCTTGAAGGCGGAGTGGCGACGTAGTCCGTTCTTTTGCCTCCGAGACGGGCGGGGCGACGTGGCGGCGCAGCTTGCTCTTTCCCCTCGGAGAAGGGGTGAGGCGGCGGTCTCTTTGCCTTCTTCCTTGGGCGGCGAGGGACGCCTGCTTTTCTGCACTCCTTACGAGCGCCGCAGGATGGAACTCTACTTTCCTTCAATCAGTTCCAGATAGCCGGGCTCGTTGCGGATACTCTCCAGATCGGGATCCGTCTTTATCCAATCGTAGTAGCCGAATCCGGAATCGACGGCCTCTTTCAGGGACTTCACGGCAAGCGTTTTGTCTCCCAATCTCGAGTAGAAGCACGCGGCGTTGTAGAGCATGAGCGGATCGCCGGGATTGAGCTTGAGCGCCTTCGTCGCCTCGCGCTTCGCCTCCTCGCCTCTGTTCGCCTCGGCCAGGTTGACGGCGAAGTAAAGGCGCGCCCGGGGGTCGTCGGGGTGCTCGGCCAAGTACTCGGGGTAAAACTCCAACAGGCTCTGCAAGGTCTCGTTGTACTTCTCGGCGTCTCCGAGCGTTTCGTAGCTCATCGACATGTCTTTGCGCGCCGTGTAGAAGTTGGGGTTCAGCGCGATGGCCCGCTCATAGCAGGCTATGGCCTCCCTGTCGCGGTTCGTGCAATGGTATATCCTGCCTAGCACCCAGTAGGCCACAAAGCTGTTTGGGTCGAGATCAATCGCCTTCTGGCTGGCCTCGAGTGCTTCTACAAGCGCCTTCCTGTGAAAGTAGGAGAGGCCGAGAGCAGTGTAGGCTTCGGACAAGGAAGCGTCGTACATCAAAGCCTTGAGACACGCTTCGATGGACTTCTCCAGCAACGTCTCATTTCTGTCGAAATCCTGGTACAGTGTCGCGTACGTCTCGCCCAGTCCGGCGTATGCGGCCGCGTACCGCGGGTCTATTTGAATGGCCTTCTGAAAGAGCTCGATCGCGATGTGCAGCTTTCCGAGCGTTCGCTGGTATAGGAAATCCCTCGCGCGCAAGCACAGGTCGAAAGCGCGCGGGTCAAGGGTGGCGCGCCTGGACAGCACGACTCTTTCGGTGGGGGTAAGCTGGACGCTCAGTGCGTCGACTATCTGCTTCGACACCTTCTCCTGGATGTCGAAGACGTCCGCGAGCGCGCCTTTGTACGTCTCCGCCCAGATCTGCCTGTCGTTCCTGACGTCGATGAGTTGCACGGAGATGCGGAGGTCGTTCTCGTGCCGCCTGACGCTGCCCTCCATTATGTACCGCGCGCCGAGTTCTCTACCGATGGACCTGATGTCCTTCGTCGTGTTCTTGTACCGCATGGAGCTCGTTCGGGAGACCACCCGCATGTCCTTGAGTCTTGAGAGATTGATCATAAGCTCTTCGGTCAGCCCGTCGCTGAAGTAGTCGCTCTCCTCGTCGGGACTGATGTTCTTGAAAGGAAGGACGGCGATCGTCTTGTCTCCCTCGTCTGCGCCCCCGTGCTCCGTCCTGGCCGCCACGCCTCTGAGCGCGCGAAGGAACTTCTTGGCGTTCTGGGTTCGGAGGTTTCTGTCTTTGACCAACGTGTTCAGCACAACCTGCGCAAGCTCAAGGGGCATCTTCGGGTTGAGACCCATCGGCGAATGCGGATCCTCGTTTTGAATCGCGTAGATGACCGCCTGCTCATAGCTTCCCGTAAACGGTCTCCGGCCCGTGAGCATCTCGTACAGGACGACGCCGAGGGCCCAGATGTCCGTCCGGTGGTCAAGAACCTCGCCTCGAGTCTGCTCCGGCGACATATAGGCTACGGTTCCGATGGTCGTTCCGGGCCTCGTGGTCGTGGTGGTCGAGACCGACTTGGCGACCCCGAAGTCCATGATCTTGGCCCGGCCGTTTTCGGATATCATAATGTTGCCGGGTTTGATGTCCCTGTGGATGATCCCCTTCTCGTGAGCCTCGTTCAAACCCTCCGCAATCTGAGCGGCGATATCGATCGCCTCGACGATCTCCAAGGGGCCGGAGGCGATCCTGTCGTCCAGACCCCGTCCCTCCACCAGTTCCATCGCGATAAAGGTCCGTCCGTCGTCCTGATCGATGTCGTAGACGGTGCAGATGTTCGGATGGCTGAGCGCCGCGGCCGCGAGGGCCTCGTTGACGAACCGCGTCTTGTCCTCATCCGTACGGATTACACTCACGGTGAGGAACTTGAGCGCGACCATGCGCTTGAGCCTGCTGTCCTGTGCCTTGTAGACGGCCCCCATGGCGCCCTCGCCGAGTTTGGCGATGATCTTGTAGTGCCCGATTACCCGATCAATCATCTCTATCCTTTTCCTTCGCGGAAAAACCCAATCTCCATGTGTTTCTCGATCGGCCTATTCCGGCGAATTCAGTGCTTCAAGCGCCCCATCTTGCCCGCTCATGAAGCGTCCGCAGGGCGGAGCGAGGTTCTTCCCCCGAACCCCCTGCCTTGGTGCGGCCGACCTCTTTCCCAACAATACGGACGATCCGGGGGTGGCCCTCGTCCCAGGCCAATTGCCTCTTGTGGTGCGTTTTACCATCCGGGAGGCTTCCTCGCACGGCATCGGGGGGGCGGATCTTCCGGCAACATAAGTCCCGGCGTCGAGTGGGTCAAGCGCATTTAGTGAACCGCTCGACTGTTCACGCCCGGCGACCGTGCCTGTTCTTCGTCGTTCGACCGGCGGCGGGGAAGGGATCGGGCAACGCTATTTGACGACCATGATCTTGCCTGTTTCGCTTCCCGCCCCCTCGATCTCGACTCTGAAGAAGTAAACGCCGGAAGGCAGTGATTCGCCGCTATCGGACGATATGTCCCACCTGAGAGTCTGCGAACCTCGAGAGAGAGGGATTGAGCGCACCAGCCTGCCTGATGCATCGAATATCCTCATGGGAGTCACGGGTCGGTCCCCGGAGCCCGGAATGAATATGTCAAAAGCGCATTCGGTCGCCGCGGGGTTGGGGGTCGCTCCCCGTACGAAAAGACCGCCGCCGCCCACAAATACCGGCTCGGACGGCTCACTCTCACCGAGCACGTCCTCCGCCCTGACTCTTATCCACGTGACACTCGGAACCTCGCTGTTGTCGAGCGTCAGGGAATTGTCGGTTGTAGCACGCTTGTCGATAAGCCGCCCCTGTCCGTCAAGTAGCTCAACTTGATATCCCGTCAAGTCGACGTCCTTGGAATGATCCCAGTCCAGTCGGAGGTCGCCGGCCGCGGTCCCGCGCGCCCTCAGGTTCTCCGGGGGATCGGCAATGAGCGCCAGGTGCAAGACCATTGCAAGTACGGCTTTGACCACCTCCGTCTCGTAGTCCATTTCAAGATGGATCAGCAGGTCCCGCCTGGAGTGGTAATTGGGACTGAAGTCGGCCTCGTGCATGAAGATGGCCGGATATCCGTGTTGCTGGAAGGACGTCTGGTCGGCGTACCTGTTGCCGGCCCGCAGGGGCAGAAGATCGGTGTAGGACAATACAATTCTCTCCATGAGCTCCGCCAAAGGCTCTGAGCGCGCGTCCGTGTAAACTGTTACCTTCCATGGTTTCTTGGAGTCGGCGTTTGCTATCATGTCGAGGTTGATGAAGAAGAGCTTGTCTCGGGGCACTCCCTCGTCCACCAGGTTCCGAGTGAACTCCAGGCTGCCGTAAAGTCCCTCTTCGTGGGCGCCGAAAAGGACGAACTGGACCGTCGCGTCAAGCTCCATGTCTTTGACGAGCCTCGCTATCTCCATGGTCCCGGCGGTGCCCGAAGCGTTGTCATCGGCGCCGGGGGCCTCGATCTCGGGAGGCACGGATTCGCCGAAGGTTATGGAGTCGTAGTGTCCCCCGATCACTATGCGGAACTCAGGCCTGGTCGTCCCTTCCTTCGTCGCGATCACATTCCGGGGAGCCAGATGCACTTTGTCGCCTATCTTTATTTGTTGCATCAGCGTATCGGAGTATCCGTAACCTACCAGGCGTTTGACGATCCAGCGGCCCGCGTGCAGCGCCTGCACGGAGCTGGTGTGTCTTGTGCCGTAGTTCTCAAGGTGCCGGATGACGGCCCCCAGAGTATCCGGGCTCACGTTGTCGAGGATATCCAGGTAGGTCGGGTCGAGCGTGATTGTCCCATGTATGAACTCCGGGCGAAGGAAGCCGGAGGCACCGGCGGTAGGGTGAGCGGCCGCCGTATGCGCCTTATCGGAGTATGCTTGGGCGGGAAGGGGAGCCGCAACAGCCGTCTGCTGAGCGGGCGTGAGTGAGAGCATAAGGGCGGAAAATGCGACCAGCGCCCCTGTGGCCCTGCCAAGAGCCCCGGCGGACCGGCCGGGGCCGCCCGCCCGCCCTAAGAAGTCCTTAGCCGTTGTGCCTGCCATTCGGGCGACTCCCCATAACGTCCCGGCCTTTGTACGGAATGACATAGGGCCCTCCTCTTGTCTCCTAGGATGTAGTACGAGAACGGGCATTGAATGGTTCCGGGCTGCGGTTTCGAAGACGTCGCAGAGGATCGCCTTGGGTTGGGGCGATTGGCAGGCGCTCAGCGGCCTTGTTTTGGCGCGAGGTGGGCGAATTCCGTGGCCAGTCTCTTCTCTTCGTCGGCAAGCATGGTCCTCAACTCTTTGATGCTGTAGCTTCTGACGCCGATTCCTTCTTCCCTCATATGCACGGCCTTGATTCCCGCGTTAATGATCTCCTTCTTGCATATCATACAGGGGCCGTAGATCTTTGGCTTGTAAAGATCGTCTCTTCCATATGCGCCCTCTATCTTCTCGCTGGAGATGTACATCTCGCCGTCTTTTATCCCGATTCCGCTCCTTGCCGCGTTCACTATCGCGTTCTGCTCGGCATGGACGCTCCTGCAGAGCTCATAACGTTGTCCCGAGGGTATGCCGGCTTCGATCCTGAGGCACCTTCCCAGGTCGCAGCAATTCTCGGTTCCCCTGGGGGCCCCCACGTACCCGGAGCTGACCTCCACGTCGTCTTTGACGATGACGGCCCCAACTCTTCTTCTTAAACAGGTGCCCCTTTCGGCGGCGACCTTGGCCCTGTTCAAGTAGTGCTCGAACTTCTCCGGTCGTTTCGTTGCTTGGGGTCCCTCGGTCATGTGACTGCCTTTCGTTTGCCGAGCCGGGTCGGAGGTATCGCGTTCTCACTTGCCTTTGACGAGATCCGAATACTCTTGTTCACCGCGGATGCTCTCAAGATCGGCATCCCGCTTTATCCACTCGAAGTTCTCGAACCCCGCCGCAACGGCTTCTCTCAGCGCCTCCACGGCTTTCGCCTTCTCGTCCATCCGGGCGTAGAAGCAGGCGGCGTTATAGAGCATAAGGGGGTCGTTGGGAGTCCATTCGAGCGCTTTGGCCGCCTGGACCATGGCCTCGTCCTTCTTGCCCGTTTGAGCCAGGTCCGTCGCGTAGAACATGTAGGCGCGACCGTCCTCGGGATGCTTAAGAAGATAACGCGGGTACACCTTAAGGGCGGCCTTCAACGTCTTTTGGTATTTCTCACTTTCCCCGAGCCTCTCATAGCACATCCGCAGATCCATATACGCCGTGTAGAAATCCGGGTTGAGGGATATGACCTTCTCAAGGCATTCGGCTGCTTCGCTGTCCCTGTCAGAGGTGTGATAGATCCTTCCCAGTGTCCAGTACGCGACGAAGCTGTTTCGGTCCAGCTCGATGGCCTTCTCGCCCGCCTCCAAGGCCTTCTCGAGGGACCCCTTGTGGAAGTAGGAGAGGCTGAGCGCCGAGTATGCCTCGGACAGCGTCGAGTCGTACATGATGGCCTTGAGACTCGACTCGATCGCTTTGTCCAGCAGATCCTGTCTTCTGTCGTAGTTCTGATAGAGAGTGGCGTACGTCTCTCCCAAGCCCGCGTAGGCGTCGGCGTAACGAGGGTCAAGCTCAATGGCCTTCTCAAACAGGACGATGGCGGTCCTCAGCTTGGTTCTGGTCGTCTGGTAGAGGAAGTCCCGCGCGTGCAGGCAGAGGTCGAAGGCCTCGGGATTCAGAGTGGGGCGCTTGGAGAGCACTATCTTCTCGCTCGGCGTCAACTGCAGCGTTAGGGAATCCACGATCTGCCTCGACACCTGTTCCTGGATGTCGAACACGTCGGCCAGCCGGCCCTTGTATGTCTCCGCCCAGAGCTGGGTGTCGCTCGCGACGTCTATTAGCTGGACCGAGATGCGCAGGTCGTCCTTGAATCTCCTGACGCTGCCCTCTATGATATAGCGCGCCCCGATCTCCCGTCCGATCGCTTTTATGTTCTTGCCCGCCCCCTTGTAGCGCATGGTCGTCGTCCGGGAGACCACCCTTATGTCCTTGAGTTTGGAGAGGCTTATCAGAAGCTCTTCGGTGAGCCCGTCGCTGAAGTAGTCGCTTTCTTTGTCGGGGCTGATGTCCTTGAAGGGAAGAACGGCGATGGCCTTTTCCTTCTCCCTGTGCTCGACTCCTCGGAGCGCCGCTTTTGCGTCGCGAAGTCCGGCAAGGAAATCGCTCATGCTCTTGAGTCTTCGGTCCGGGTCTTTCCTGAGCATCTCAAGAACGATGTCGCCGAGATCCGTGGGAGCCCCCGGGGGAAGCCCGGTCAAAGGCTCGGGGTCTTCGTTGAGTATGGAGTAGACCAGGGCTTGGCGGTAGTCGCCGCCGAAGGGTCGGCGGCCGGCCAGCATCTCGTAAATCACCACTCCGAGAGACCAAATGTCCGTCCTGTGATCCGTGTCTTGGCCGCGGACTTGCTCCGGACTCATGTAGGCCTGCGTTCCGACAGTGGAGGTCCTGTGTGTGGTCTTTCCCCGCGCCGCCGACTTCGCGAGGCCGAAGTCCATGATCTTGGACTGACCTCCGGAAGTCACCATTATGTTCGCGGGTTTGATGTCCCTGTGAACGATTCCCCTGGCGTGTGCTTCCTGAAGCCCCTCGGCCATGTGAATTGCGATGTCGATTGCCTCCGCCGGGTCTATTCCGCCCGACTCCATTCTCTCCTTGAGGGTTTGGCCGTCGACGTACTCCATGGCGATGAATGCCTGTCCGTCGACTTCGTCTATCTCGTAGATAGTGCAGATGCTGGGGTGGTTCAGGGCGGCGGCGGCCTGTGCCTCCACGACCAGGCGGACCTTGTCCTCCTCTGATTCGAGCTCGTCCGTAGGCAGAAACTTGAGAGCGATGGTGCGCCTGAGCTTCGTGTCCTTGGCCTTGTATACGACGCCCATGCCCCCTTTGCCGATCTTATCGAGGATCTTGTAGTGCGATATGACTTGGTTGATCATGGGTCTCTTCCGGCGGGACCGTTGTCACGTCCGAATGCGGCACGGCCACAACTGCCGCTATAGCGCCTGTCCGGTCGCCATCGTCGGCCCGCAAAGGGGGCGACGGTCTCCGAGTGGGGAACCCGATAATCCGGGCTCGTTACTCATGGTGCGAGCGGACACCCCGACTATAGCCCACACCGGGGCGATCAATCAATTGCTTTGTATTAGGGTACTTGGAGGAGACGCGTGTTGGCGGCGGCGGTTGGAGCCCGGAGGGCGCGGCGGCGCTGGGCCGTGAGGGGAATGATGCAGCCGGATCGCAAGCGAAAGGGCGTCCCCGCCGACCGTCCGCGTCCGCGGGGGCGCCCCGATGGGAAGGGCCAGAAGAGTACGCTACTCCGGCGCATTCGACTCTTTGTTCGATTGGTTTGCGAAAGATCCCAGCTTGTTTGATTGTGTCGCGAAGCGCCCCAGCAGCGCCTGCGCGGCAAGAAGTCCGACGCCGATCAAGGCGGGAGTCAAGCCGTTTATTCCCTCTTCAATACCGTCTCTTACGCCCAGCACTACGATGACCGCGACTCCGATGAAGACCATGGTCGTTCCAAGCACGAGCAGCCAAGCACGCGCGGCGCGGAAGTGACCGGGTTTTTTCTCCTTCTGCGATGGGGTCGCGTATAGCTCCTTGGGGATCTCCATCCCTTTCTCGGCCAAGAACATCCTCTCTCTGTGGGCTCTTTCCCTCTCCTTGGACCTTAGGACCATTGCGGCGATGCCTGCGCCGAAGGCCCCGATTATGGCGAAGATGGCTATCCACACGGGTGATATGTCCGAAAGCGGCGCTACTATGACTTCTCCCACGGTTTTTCCCTCCTTGTCGGTTCGGTGTCGGCGGATACACATCAATATCAAGAAAGCTCTCAGTCGACCGCTACATTCCGCGTCTCACCATGAACAGACTCCGCAAGGGGGATGATTGTTTCAGCGTTCGTAGTTTAGATTCGGGGCGGTGGGTCCGAACCCTTTGGGGGCCGGTGAAATCGCACGCGGACGTCTCCTCTGCTGAAACATTTGCCCACCGGCCGGCGTCTGTACTAGCGAGAGAACGGCCGTCAAGGCGGATAGTCCGCTCCCTCAGTCGGGAGCCGCCTGGGGAGCCGCCGCAGGGTCTGCCTTCCGGCTGGGCGAGAGGTTTGGAGAGAGGATCTGAGATCTTGCAAAACTACATGGGGCTGCCTAGAATCCGGGTCGGAGTCGACGGTCCCGTTTCTTATATCCAATCAAGGACTGAGCGCCTATTGGGAAAGATCGTACGGCAGGGTCGGGCCCTGTCGGAGCAGAGCGACGACGCGCTGGTTGAGCTGTGCCGGACGAAGGGTCACGAGGCGTTCGGCGAGCTGGTCGAGCGCTACAAGCACAAGGTCCACTGGATCGTGCGGCGGATGGTCGGAAGCGCGGACGACGAGGACTTGACACAGGAGGTCTTCCTTCGCGCCTACCAGGCTCTTCCGAACTTCAGGGGCGACAGCAAGTTCAGCACTTGGATATACAAGATCACACGCAACCTGTGCCTTTCGGAGCTGCGGAAGCGCGATAGAAAGGGAGAGCACCTCTCACTTGAGGAAGAGGGGGAAGAGAAAGTCCACTTGCTGCTGAGGGAGGCTCACGGCGGTTTGGAGCGCGAGATAGAGCGACGCGACTTGTCGGGTAAAGTGAGAGATCTGATCGGTCGGCTGCCCGCGCACTACCGCACCGCTCTTACGCTTTATCATCTCAACCAAGTCGGTTACGAGGAGATCGCGGAGATAATGGATGTTCCTCTTGGAACCGTGAAGACCTACCTGCACAGGGGTCGGATGCGTCTGAGGGACCTTGTGCTTGCCGAGTCGGATTTGGCGAAGCAGGCCGGGGAGTCCGGCGAAGGCGCGGCTGGAAACGGAGGCTGATCTAAATGGACTGCTCACGCTTTGCGGAATGGATCGCCAAGAGGCTGGAGGGGACCCTGCCTGAAGGGGATGCCCGCACGCTCGAGGATCACCTCTCAGTTTGCGGCCGCTGTCGCGCCGAGCTTATGCTGCAGAGAAAGATACATGATGCCTTGGGTGAGGAAACACACTCCGGCCTGTCGGCGGAGTTCACAGGCAGGGTATCGGATAAGGTGGCGAAGATAGCCGAAGCGGAGAGGGACGCGAAAAAGTGGGTGAGCCTAGTTCCGGCCTTGGCGCTCGCTGCCGCTGCGATAGCGCTCTTTCTGGCGGGCGCGGATCTTCTCCGGGTGCTTCCGTCGCCGTCGGAGACATTGAACAGCGCCGTCTTCAAGCCAATCGGATGGTTCTTGGAGTCGGTTGCGAGTGCCCTCGCCGGCGCCTTCGGCTTCTCCGGCGAGTCGAACGGCGCTCCCGCGTGGCTGTCCGGCGCCTTCGCGAGGACGCTCTTCATCGCGCTCGTCGGCTCTCTGCCCGGCATCTGGGGACTTCACAAGATCTTCGTCTTCATGAGGGAGTAGGGAGGCACAAGCTGTTTTCCGGGTCTGTCGCGATGCGGTCGACTGTGCTCGCAAGTCCTCTTGTCGATATACGGCCTTCTCATGGGGACCTCGTTTTCAAGAGAAGATGCACAAGTTGGGCTGTGGGCCCTTTGATCTGGGCGCGTCCCGTTCCACTCTTGGCCTTATTGCCCGTCAGTATGTGTCTTATCGGATGGCTATCCCCATGAATGAGCAGACCGGGCCGGTATCGCTCAGTGAACGACAGCCAAGGCCGGACTCTGCGGGCAGGGAGATGGTGGCCAGCAGCAATTGCCGGTGCGTGCCGGACAGTCTCATACAGACGATCCGCTATGTCGGCAGCCATCACCAGTCCCTCACTCACTGCCTGTGAGCGTGAATCCTCGGACCTCGCGTATCCGCTTCAGAGACAACCACGAGCTTACCCGTTCGCCTTCCGGAGCGGTGCTCGGAACGGTGACTAGAGTGATGCGTTCCCATCCGCTAGTATTCCTGGTTCTCGAGTCGCACACACCACACGATTCTTCGAAATCAACTACTGTCAAGTGAGGACAGGTATATGTTGCACCTGCGCGCAAAGTCTGCCAGGCTGTGCGAGTGTGGCGATTCCAGACGGGCGGACTCCGCCGGTTTTCACGGCCAGGGTTGGCCTACCTCAGATGAGAACGCACTGCTGCGAACCCATTCCCACAACCCAATGCTGACAGTGCTTGCCCCCGCCGCGACTTCTTGCTATGCTGATCTTGTTTCTTGGCACGGGAGGCCATTGTGACTCTAACGAAACTCGATACTGGTGGGAACATGAGTGGCCTGCGTCGCGCAGATGGCGTCGTGGGCTCTTTCTGCGTAATGGGACATCCAGTGGCAAGGCGGGCCGGAGAAGTAGCGCACTGACCTGCCGGTCGGGGAGTGCCATCGCTTTTTCACGGGGGGTGGATGGCAATTTTGGCTCTCCTTATACGCTTCTCCGTCCGGCTTCTTCTTTCTCGCAAATGACGTCCTTCATCATTTGAGGACCAGGATGCATGTCACAAAGCTACTTCGCGCACACTCTACCGGGCCGCCCGGAGTCCGAGTGGCAGCCGCTGGATGAGCATTTGAACAGCGTGGCGGAAAAGGCACGCGGCTTCGCCTCTGCCTTTGGCTCCGGGGAATGGGCCTACCTTGCCGGTCTTTGGCATGATTTGGGGAAGTATGGGCGACAGTTTCAGCAGTACTTGTATCACGAGAACGGCCCTGGAGCCCATATCGAAGATGCGCCCGGTCGCGTAGACCACTCCACGGCGGGGGCCAAGCATGCCGTGACTCAACTGGGTGTCCCCGGACATCTCCTCGCATACTGTATAGCAGGCCACCACTCGGGTTTGCTCAACGGCCACGGTGTAGGCGCTTGCATGACCGCTCGGCTTGCCAAGGGTGCCCGTATTCCCGATGATGTCCCCGAATCCATTCTGTCTCAACCAATCCCCAGTCTTCCGGTATTGGTTCAAGAGGCGATCGGTCGGCGTGACGCCTCTGCGGTGGCCTTGTTTGTCCGGATGGTCTTCTCATGCCTCGTGGACGCGGACTTCTTGGACACGGAGCACTTTGTAAACCCTCAGCAATCCGAACTGCGATCCAGCACCGTACCGAGGACGCTGGCTCTAATGGAAGCCGCTCTCGATGAGCACCTGCAAGACATGGTCCGCCAGCGCACTCCGGTCAACCTGGAACGGGACGCCGTGCGGGCAGCGTGTCTAACCGCTGCAGTGCGGGAAAAGGGTCTTTTCTCACTCACTGTGCCGACCGGAGGCGGCAAGACGCTCGCGTCGTTGGCGTTTGCGCTGAGGCATGCTCAGACCCACGGGCTTGAACGCATCGTTTGCGTTGTCCCGTTCACCAGCATCATTGAGCAGAACGCGGACGTGTTTCGCAGGGTGATGGCCCGGCTGCCTGGTGTCAGCGCAGATGACATCGTGATCGAGCATCACAGCAACTTCGATATTGAAAGGGAAACCGCCTTGTCGCGGCTGGCGTGTGAAAACTGGGATGCCCCTCTCATCGTGACCACTTCGGTCCAGTTCTATGAGTCATTGTTCGCCCGGCGCTCCTCACAGTGCCGAAAGCTCCACAACCTGGCGCGCGCCGTGATCATCCTCGATGAAGCTCAGGCGCTCCCCGTGAATTGCCTGCACCCGTGTCTGCATGTGTTGAAGCGGCTGGTGTCGGACTACGGTTCGACGGTGGTGCTGTGTACCGCCACGCAACCGGCCGTACACAAAAGGGATGGTTTTCCCATTGGGTTGGAGAATGTGCGGGAAATCGTTCCGGACCCGCGAGCCACTTACCGGCGGCTGAAGAGGGTAGAGGTCGCCGACTTAGGATCGCTGGAGGATGGACGCCTGGCGGACCGGCTGCTATCGGAGAGACAAGTTTTGTGTGTGGTCAACACTCGGGGGCATGCTCGATCTCTGTTTGAAATGCTGGGAGAGGGGGATGGCCGCTTTCATCTGAGTGGCCTAATGTGTCCCGCGCACCGGACGCAAACGCTCGATGCCGTTCGTGAACGGCTGAGCGCGGGTTTGCCGTGCCGCGTGATCAGCACGCAACTCATCGAAGCAGGCGTGGATATAGACTTCCCGGTTGTCTTCCGTGCTATGGCGGGTGTCGATTCCATCGCTCAGGCGGCCGGGAGGTGCAACCGGAATGGGCTTCTCTCCGAACCCGGACGTGTCTACGTCTTTCGCTCGGAACACAGGACGGCGGAGAGGTTCCTTGCCGACACGGCGGCCGGCGCGGAGCAGGTGATGGAGATCCACGACGACCCGCTGGCCTTGGAGGCCGTGGAGCGCTATTTTAGCTTGTACTACTGGGATCAGGCGGATCGCTGGGACGAGAAGGGCATCATGCGATCATTCTCTCTCGTCCAAGACCGAAAGATGCCCTTCCTATTCGAGTTCGCCGACGTTGCCCGGCGCTTTCGCATGATCGAACAAGCCGGGAGGCCGATCGTGGTTCCTTGGGGCGAAGAGGGGCGAAGACTCTGTGAGAGATTGAGAATGCTCCCCGCGTTGAACCGCGAAACAACCCGCAGATTACAGCGATTCACGGTTCAGATTCCGGAGCGGACGTTGATGGAGTACTTGAACGAGGCAATTGAGCCGATCTTGGAAACGGTGTTCGTTCTCATAAGTCCTGAGACGCACTACTCAGAGATTCTGGGCCTCCGCCTGGAGCATCCTTCCGGAGATGCGCTTTTTGCGTAGACAGGAGGACAATATGATGCATGGAGTAAGGTTACTGGTGTGGGGTGAGTATGCTTCCTTCAATCGTCCCGAGATGAAGGTCGAGCGCGTTTCATACGACGTGATGACGCCGTCGGCCGCGCGTGGGATATTGGAGGCGATCTACTGGAAACCCGGTATGCGGTGGATTGTCGATGCGATCCACGTGCTGAAGCCGATCCGGTTCACACACGTGCGTCGAAATGAAGTGAGCGGCAAGATTCCGTGCAAGGGAAGCGTCGCTGCAGCCATGAAGGGACGAGCGGCGGCCTTGGGCGTGGCCGTGGAGACGCAACGCCAACAGCGCGCGGCGATGATCCTCCGGGACGTAGCATACGGCATAACGGCTCACATAGATGTGATCAGCGAGGAAACAGGTCCTAACGGACAGCCGAACGCGCATACCGGGGCCAAGCACATCGAGATGTTCAAGCGCCGTGCTTCGAAGGGGCAGTATTTTCATCACCCCTATCTGGGGACCCGTGAGTTTCCGGCGTTTTTCGAGTTGGTTGAAGAGTTTCCGCCTTGTCCCGGTTCTCTCAGCGGGAAACACGATCTCGGGCTCATGCTGAACGACATAGCATTCTGTGAGGATGAGAAGGGAAATGTTATAGAGAGCAGCGAGGGCCGGCGATTGACGGCCGTTCCGCGGTTCTTTGATGCATGCATGCTCGACGGCGTAATCACTGTTCCGCCCCTGGGGAATCAGAAGTAATGACACGGGGGATTGAAGAAGAAATGAGGACGAAATCATGATCTTACAATCACTGCATGCCCTGTACGACCGGATAAAGGACGACCGAGACTATAGTGTCGCGCCGCCCGGCTATAGTCTTCAGAAGATCACGTTCAAGGTGGTTCTCCGTCCGGACGGCACATTGCTTGATATCCAGGATGCGCGACGCGAGCGGGACGGCGGGAAAACGCCCAGGCAGGTGCGGGTGCTCGGGGAAACCAAGTCGTCCGGTAGCGCGTTGAATCCGTGTTTCCTGTGGGACAACACTGCCTATATGCTCGGCTTCAAGCCGGAAGACTCGAAGCCCCAGCGCACGAAACGGGCCTTCGAGGCGTTCAGAAAGAAACACCTCAGCCTCGAACAAGAGGTCGGGTCTCCGGTCTTTTCAACTGTTTGTCGATTCCTTGAGCAATGGTCGCCCGAGACAGCCGCCGATTACACGGTCCTACCTGAGGTTGCAAACGGTTTTGGCGTGTTCCAGATTGCCGGTCAAAGCGCCTTCGTTCATGAAGACGAGACGACTGATTCATGGTGGCGCAGGCATTGCGGGGACAGAGAGGTCGGGCGGGCGGAAGGGCAATGCCTGTTGACCGGAGAATGGACCCCGATCGCACGCCTCCACCCAATGATCAAGGGGGTATGGGGAGGGAGAGCGCAGGCCTCGCTGGTGGGTTTCAATGAGTCTGCATACGAGTCATACGGCAAGGAGCAGAGCTACAACGCGCCCGTTGGTCGGCGCGCGGCCTTTGAATATGGGGCGGCGCTCAATGCCCTTCTTGACGGTCCGATGCGATCGCGCCACCGAATGATGCTCGGGGATATGACGGTGGCGTTCTGGACCGATCGTCCGACGCTCGTCGAAGACGTCTTCGCCGGATTCGCCGCGTACGGTGTGACGGACGGATCACAGGACGAGGTCCAGGACGAGGGTGTGCGAAGACGGCTGGAGGTCTTTCTTGATGCCCTTCGCAAGGGGGTGGATTGGTCCGGAGAGCCGGATGAAGATCCCGAGCGGACTCAGTTCTACATCCTTGGGTTGTCTCCGAATTCCGCCCGGCTCTCGGTGCGTTTGTTCCTCCGCGGGTCGGTCCGGCAGTTGATCGAGAATCTAAGGAGACACTATGCCGACATCAGAGTGGAACCCCAATTCGGTGAAGGGTCCGGAAGACCCGATCCCGAGTTTCCATCGATCAAAGTTCTCCTGCGTCAGACCGCACGCGAGGAAGACCATGTGCCTCCTCTGCTCGCCGGGCCGCTGGTCCGAGCGATCATCGGTGGCACACGGTATCCGGAGGGACTTTACTGCGCTGTGGTCCGTCGCATCCGCTCAGACCGTGTTGTGAACTACGTTCGCGCGTGCATTATCAAGGGATTTCTGGCTAGGAATCACAGCGAGGAGGTGACCATGAGCTTAGACACCCAACGGACGGACGCGGCATATCGGGCCGGGCGCCTGTTCGCAGCACTGGAGAAGACACAGGCCGACGCTCTAGGCGCCGTCGGTGCTTCCATCAGAGATCGGTTCTACGGTGCGGCTTCGGCGACTCCGCGTGCGATATTCCCTCGGTTGCTGCGAACCTACCAGCACCATCTGGCTAAAATGGAAGGCGGTCTCAAAGTGAACCGGGAGCGGCTGGTGCAGGAAATCCTGGATCCGGTGACGGACTTCCCGGCGCATCTTGATCTTGTCGGTCAGGGTCTTTTCGCCCTGGGCTATTACCACCAGATGCGAGACTTCTATCGGAAGAAGGAAAGCTCGGCACAGGCGAGTGACTAGACAAGGGCGATAAAAAGGAGAGAGAGGACGGGACTATGAATCGTTATGACTTTGTGTACCTGTTCGATGTGAGGGATGCGAATCCCAATGGAGATCCGGACGCAGGCAACCTCCCGCGGATCGATCCGGAAACCGGACACGGGCTCGTCACCGATGTGTGTCTTAAGCGAAAGATCCGCAATTACGTGGCCCTCCAGGGCGGCGAGGGGAACCGGATCTACTTCACCGAGGGTGCGGTATTGAACGAGACCCACAAAGAAGCCTGGGAACATGTGGGCCTGAAGCCGGACAAAAGGCTTCCCAAGGAGGTCGAGAAAGCAAAGAGCATTGTCTCCTTTATGTGCGGCAACTTCTATGACATCCGGACATTCGGTGCCGTGATGGGGACGGAGGTGAACTGCGGGCAGGTTCGCGGTCCCGTGCAGATCTCTTTCGCGCGATCGCTGGACCCGATTGTAACCAGCGAGCATACAATTACGCGAAGCTCGGTGACAAACATACGGGATTTGGAGAAGGAGCGCACGATGGGTCGTAAGTTCACAGTGCCCTATGGCCTTTATCGTGCGTATGGATTCGTGAACCCGTTTCTCGCAGAGCAGACCGGGTTCGGTGACCGGGACCTTGAACTGCTTTGGGAGGCTCTAACCAACGCGTTCCAGTTCGACCAGTCGGCCGCCAGGCCTGCGGGCAGCATGACGGCCCGCAAGCTGACGGTTTTCGAACACAACAGTCCCCTGGGCGCCGCTCCGTCGCACAAGTTATTCGACCTGATGAAGGTACGGCGCAGAGAGGGGGACGACGGTCCGCCCCGAGCATATGAGGACTATGAGGTGATTGTCAATCGAGAGGACCTTCCGGAAGGCGTGGAGATTGTGGATATCGTGTGAGAGCGGCTTGCCCGCGGCCGTCCGCGCAACCTGTTAGCTTCTGACAGCCGCCTCAGCGGCGTCTGTGGGGCTACTGCAAGTAGGTTCCGGCAGGCGCGAGGCGGACGGTGTTGGTGCCACGGAGCACGATAGCTTCACTCGTCGACGGTGCCGTAAGAACTGAGCCGGCGAGGAGGACAGAAGTGTATCAAGAGGATGAATTCCTGCCGATTTCGGCGCTTCAACACCTCATCTTCTGTGAGAGGCAGTGTGCATTGATACACGTTGAAGGCGTTTGGGAGGAGAATCGGTGGACGGTGGAGGGGCACCATCTCCACGAACGGGTCCACCGGGGGGATGGCGAGTCTCGCGGCGATGTACGCATCGCTCGCGCCCTTGCGCTACGGTCATTTCGACTCGGCCTAACCGGGATGGCCGATGTCGTTGAGTTCCGTCGAGAAGAGTCTGCGAGTGGCAACGATGTGTGGATTCCATATCCCGTCGAATACAAACGTGGCCGACCGAAACCGGATCGATGCGATGAAGTGCAGCTCTGCGCTCAAGCCTTGTGTCTGGAAGAGATGCTAAAGGTAAAGGTGCCGGTTGGCGCGCTCTTCTACGGAAAGACGCACAGGCGTACCGACGTGAGTTTCGATCGTGAGTTGCGTGCTTTGACTGAACAGACTGCTGCGCGTCTGCACCTATTGGTGACAACCGGACGCACTCCGGCTGCGGCCTACGACAAGAAGTGCGATCAATGCTCGCTGAGGGATATGTGTCTGCCGAAGACCACGAGTGGAAGGCGTTCCGCGAAGAGGTTTATTGCGGAAGCCCTGCGCGAGGCCGGTGGGAGCGAGGTTACAGGGTGAGGCCCTTACTCAACACACTGTTTGTGACTACGCAAGGAGCGTATCTTGCGAAAGAAGGGCAGACGGTTACCGTCAAGGTGGGGCAGGAGGTCCGGCTGCGGGTTCCCGTTCACACGGTGTCGGGGATCGTGTGTTTCGGACAAGTATCTTGCAGCCCGTTTCTGATGGGGTTTTGCGCGGAAAACAATGTGGAGATCAGCTTTCTTACCGAGAACGGGCGATTTCTGGCTCGGGTGCAGGGGCCGGTTTCCGGCAACGTTCTTTTGCGTCGTGAGCAGTACCGGAAAGCGGATGATTTGTCAGCGGCATCAGCCGTTGCCTCGGCCATCGTGGCCGCCAAGGTCGCTAACGCACGTGCTGTGATCGGTCGTACGTTGCGCGACCATCCGCAGAAGACGGATGTCGCTGCCCTTCGCGATGCTTCAGAGCGACTGCGCCGCCGGATCGAGAGGCTGGGAGGACTAACGTCTTTGGACGAGATACGTGGGATCGAAGGTGACTGCGGTCGGATTTACTTCGCCGTCTTCCGCCACTTTGTTACCACTGAGGGTGAAGCATTTCGATTTATGGAGAGGAGCCGCAGGCCGCCTTTGGACAACATGAACGCACTATTGTCCTTTATTTATACTCTGCTCATGCACGACTTCTCGTCGGCAATAGAGTGCGTTGGACTGGATCGGCAGGTGGGTTTCTTGCACCGGGATCGCCCGGGGCGTGCAGGGCTGGCCCTTGACCTGATGGAGGAGTTTAGGCCGTTTTTTGCGGATCGACTGGCCCTTTCCCTTGTGAATCTGCGTCAGGTGCGGGCCAGAGGCTTCAAGAAATCAGAATCCGGCGCTGTTGTCATGAATGATGAGACACGCAAGGAGGTGTTGACGGCGTACCAAAGCAGGAAGCGAGACGAGATCATGCATCCTTTCATCAAAGAGAAAGTGCCGGTTGGTCAGTTGTTCTTTGTACAGGCGCTCTTGTTCGCTCGGTTCGTAAGAGGCGATCTGGACGGATACCCGGCGTTTTTCTGGAAATGACGTCCCGAGCGTTGGATTAAGACCTAGACTTGGTCGGGCCGGACAGTGCCGGTGAGGATAGGAGGTGGGAGAAAACGTTTGTGCTCGTGAGCTACGATGTATCGACACTGACGGCTGCTGGGCGGCGGCGTTTGCGGCGGGTCGCGAAGACCTGTCTGGACTATGGACAACGTGTACAGAACTCGGTGTTTGAGTGTCTGGTTGATCCTGCACAATGGGCCGAGTTGCGGAGGCGACTCCTCGATGAGTATGACCCGAAGGAAGACAGCCTGCGCTTCTACTTTCTTGGCAAGCATTGGAGGCGGAGGGTCGAGCACAACGGGGCCAAGGGAACGGTGGACCCGGAAGGTCCGCTCATTGTCTGATTTGCCCGGCGCGAACCTCAAGCGGACGTGGTTTGCTTGGGAGGTTCGCGATAGGCGTAGCTGGTTGCCTGGCAACTAGGTAGGTGAAGGTTGGCTTAGTAAGGAAGGTGGAAGACGCGCTTCGCGAGTGGGGTCGCGATTTTGAGCGATAAGCGCGTTGCCACATAAAAGCCTATGAGTAGTACGTCGCTCCCCGCGCGGGGGCGTGGATTGAAACA